>ERZ1026796.446-NODE-446-length-34047-cov-3.097199_pt1 | contig 34047 bp, 30 predicted proteins | sample MGYA00520874_ERZ1026796 | MGnify/ENA primary metagenome ERZ1026796 (study PRJEB33270, sample SAMEA104284474) | anaerobic digester metagenome | biome: Anaerobic digester microbiome; feature: mesophilic sludge digester; material: Anaerobic digester biomass | place...
TTGTACGACATCGCCGCCATCAAGAACAAGACCGGCATCGCTCTTGACCCGCTGCAATGCAAAGAGGGTGCAACCTGCGAAGTGCCGCAGCGTGCCTACGAAATGCTTGCCGCGAAATACAAGGCGTTGTTTGAGCCAGCCGCCGTCAAAGGCGAAGCGAAGCAACCCGAACTGACCGCACCCAAAAAGTAAGGAGGACGAATGAACACGCGAAAAATCGTCCTCGGGATGCCGGGGTACGGCAAGCAATGCGCGGCTGCTGGTCGCGCGTTCTGGCTGGCGAGCAAATCCGCCAACGACCAATCATTGTCATGGATGAGATCATAAAGGTAATGCGCCCGATCGCGGCGGGCGTGATAATAATAGGAGATGACGCGCTCGATGGGATTGAAGAACCGGTCACCCGGCGCCGAGCCGTCGGCACGAGCTCCGAAGACGTTGGCGATGTAGCGGCCGAGCAACGGCACGGTGACCGCCAGCAACAGCGCGAGCGCTGCGAACTGAAGAACGTTCTGCCACGACATCAGAAGCGCTCCGGGAAGATGAGAACGGCAACGAGGTAGAAGAGGCCGGCGACGGCGAGACCGAGGCCGACCCAGTTGTCATAGGCTTCGGTGGCGATCATGACGCCACCGGCTCGGGTTCGGCCGCGAGGGTCGCAGCGACGACCGGCTCGTCGGGCCCGATGATGCGATCGCACCACGAGATGTACGCGACGCACAGCGCTGTGAACGCGATGATCAGCGCTACGAGTACGAGGTCTGCCATGACTGCTCCTGAAGGGTGAGGGACGATCGGTTGCGCAGACCGGTCTACGCCGACGACTGGCGAACCGACAGAGCCTTTATGCCGCCTTAGCGCGCGCGACGAGAACCTTCACACCGTCTTCACGCCCGACTCCCGAACGCCGGGCAGACTGTGCGCATGGCACGCGGCACACTGCGCATCTACCTGGGCGCGGCGCCAGGCGTCGGCAAGACGTATGCGATGCTCAACGAAGGCTGTCGCCGAGCAGAACGCGGGGGCGACGTCGTCATCGGCTACGTCGAGCATCACGAGCGCGTACAGACTCGCCAGCAGATCCGCGAGCTCGAGGTCATCCCGCGCATACAGGTCGGGCACCGCGACGCGACGTTCCCGGAGATGGATCTCGACGCGGTGCTCGCCCGGCGGCCCGCCGTCGCACTGGTCGACGAACTGGCCCACACCAACACGCCAGGCATGCGCAACGCGAAGCGCTGGCAGGACGTGGAGGAGCTGCTCGAGGCCGGCATCGACGTGATCTCGACCGTCAACGTCCAGCACCTGGAGTCGCTGAACGACGTGGTCCTGCGCATCACCGGCATCACTCAACGCGAAACCGTGCCCGACGCATTCGTGCGCGCGGCAGATCAGATCGAACTGGTCGACATGTCGCCGGAAGCACTCCGGCGGCGCATGGCTCACGGCAACGTGTACCCGCCGGAGAAGGTGGACGCGGCACTGGCCAACTACTTCCGGCCCGGCAACCTTGCCGCGTTGCGCGAGCTGGCGCTGCTGTGGGTGGCCGATCGCGTGGAGGACAGCCTCCAGGACTACCTGGCCGATCATGGCATCACCACCACCTGGGAGACACGCGAACGGGTCGTGGTGGCGCTCACCGGTGCACCGGGTGGCGAGCAACTCGTCAGGAGAGCCGCTCGCATCGCCGGTCGCCTGCGCGGCGACCTGGTCGGCGTGCACGTCGCGAACCCCGATGGGCTGTCGTCCACCACCGGCGACGGCATCGAGCGGCAACGCGCACTGCTCGTCGAGCTCGGCGGCACCTACCGCGAGGTGGTGGGGCACGAGGTCGCCGCCTCGCTGGCAGCCTTTGCTCGCGCCGAGCAGGCAACTCAGGTGGTCATCGGCGCCACTCAACGATCGCGCCTTGCCGAGTTCGCGCGCGGCTCGGTCGCGAGCCAGTTGCAGCGGGCACTCACCACCGTCGACGTTCACATCATCGCGTCAGAAGGAGCGGCCGACACCCCCAACGTTCGCCCCCGACGCTCGGGCCGGCGCAGCGCCATTCCCCGCCGGCGCGAGCTGCTCGCATGGGCGCTCTGCATCGCCGGTGTGCCCTTGCTCACCACCTTGCTGGTGCACCGCCAGGAGCACCTCAACCTCAGCACCGACCTGCTGCTGCAGCTGGGCCTCGTGCTGCTGATCTCCGCCATCGGCGGCATCCGACCCGGTGTGGTCGCGTCGATCGCGGCCTCGTTGCTCACCAACTTCTACCTCACCCCACCCACTCACACGTTCACCATCGGCGACACCGACAACGCAATCGCCATGGCCGTGTTCATCGCCGTCGCCATCGGTGTGAGCGTGCTCGTCGACGACGCCGCCGTACGATCGCGCGAGGTGCAGCGCGCACGCGCCGATGCCACGGCGCTCGCGCGCTCGACCGGCGCGATCGTCGCCGCCACCGACCCCATGCCCGATCTGGTCGACCAGCTGCGGACGCTGTTCGGTCTCGAGTCGGTCGCCGTCTTGCAGCGCGTCGACGAGGAGTGGTCCATCACCGCGTTCTCCGGCCCGCAGCCACCGGCCACTCCTCAGGACGGCACCGCGGTCGCGCTCGACCATCTCGGCGACACGCAACTGGTCCTGCGCGGTGGACACATCACCGATGAAGACCTGGGTGTGCTGCGCGCGTTCGCCGATCAGATGTCGTTGGCGATGGAGGCGAAACGGCTGCGCGGCGAGGCCGCGACGGTCGAGTCGCTGTCGGAGGCCAACATCCTTCGCACCGCGCTGCTGCAGGCCGTGTCGCACGACCTGCGCACCCCACTCGCATCCATCAAGGCGTCGGTGACGGGCTTGATGGAGGGCGACGTGGGCTTCAGCCCTGAAGACCGCAGCAGCCTGTTGCACAACATCGATCAATCGGCCGACCGCCTGGATCGGGTGGTCGGCAACCTGCTCGACATGAGCCGCCTGCAAGCCGGCGCCACCAACGCATCGCTGACGGCAACGGCCACCGAGGAGGTCGTGGCGGCCGCGCTGTCCGCGCTCGCTGCCCCGGCCGAGCGCGTCTACGTGGATGTCAGCGCGGAGCTGCCGCTGGTGCTCACCGACGCAGCGCTGCTGGAGCGGGCCGTGGCCAACCTGGTGTCGAACGCGCTGGCCTGGTCGCCCGCCGACCGCGAGGTCTGGATCGAAGCTGCCACCGTGCAGGACCACGTCGACCTGCGCATCATCGACCGCGGGCCGGGCATTCCGTCCGACGCACGCGAGCGCGTGTTCCAACCCTTCCAACGCCTCGGCGATCGATCCAACGATGCCGGCGCCGGCCTCGGCCTGGCCATCGCCAAGGGTTTCGTCGAGGTCACCGGCGGACGCCTGGAGATCGACGACACACCCGGCGGTGGCTGCACGTTCACCATCTCGCTCCCGATCGCCCCAGAAACGCCGGCCCCGGGGCCGGCCCCAGCCCCAGTCCCGGAGGCAACGACATGACGCGCATCCTGGTCGTCGACGACGAGCCGCAGATCCGCAAGGCACTCAGCGTCAACCTGCGCGCCAGGGGCTACGACGTCGATGCCGCGGCCAGTGGCGAGGAAGCACTGTCGCTCGCCGCTGCGAACCACCCCGACCTCGTGCTGCTCGACATCGGCCTGCCCGGCATCGACGGCATCGAGGTGGTGGAAGGCCTTCGCGGCTGGACCAGGGTGCCGATCATCATGCTGTCGGTACGCGATGCCGAGGACGACAAGGTGCGCGCGCTCGACGCCGGTGCCGACGACTACGTCACCAAGCCGTTCGGCATGAACGAGGTGCTGGCCAGGATGCGTGCCGCGCTCCGCCGCCACCACCCCACGCCCGAGGAGCCGGTGGTGCACACGACCGGGTTCCAACTGGATCTTGCGCAGAAGAGCGCCACCGTCGGCGACGCCACGGTGCACCTCACCCCTACCGAGTGGGCCATCGTCGAGGTGCTCGTGCGTCACCCCGGCCGGCTGGTCACGCAACGACACCTGCTGCAGGAGGTGTGGGGCCCGCAGTACGAGCACGAGACGAACTACCTGCGCGTGCACCTGGCGGCCATCCGCAAGAAGCTGGAGCCCACCCCCGGCCGCCCCCGCTTCTTCGTCACCGAGCCGGGCATCGGCTACCGCTTCGAACCCGAGACGCAACCCGACGCCGACTGAACGGGCGGCCAGGCTCTCGGCTCACGAGGCCGAATCGGGTTCGGTACTGTTCGACGCATGAGTGATTCGCCGCCCCCTTGGGAGCCGCCGATGGCGGGCACGGAGCTCGAGCACCTGATCGGTTCGCTCGAACGCCTCCGGGCCACGTTCGCATGGAAAGCCGGTGGCCTCGATGCGGCCGGCTTGTCGCATCGTCTTGAAACGTCGTCGCTCTCGCTGGGCAGGCTGCTGAAGCACCTCTCCCGCGCTGAGGACGAGATGTTCACCCGCAAGCTGTGGGGTGAGCCCGTCTCCGAACCGTGGCGATCGGCCCCTTGGCACGACGACCCCGACTGGGACTTCACCTCGGCCGACGACGACCCGCCCGAGGATCTGTACCGCTTGTGGACCGACACGGTCGGCCGCTCGCGGGCCAGCGTGCTGCGAGCCGTGGCCGCCGGCGGACTCGACCACGAAGGTCACCTCGGGTGGGGCGGCAGCAACGTCAGCCTGCGCCGGCTGCTGTTCGACCTCGTCGAAGAGTACGGCCGCCACACCGGCCACGCCGACCTCCTTCGCGAAGCCGTCGACGGTCGCACCGGCGAGGACCCGCCGCACACCATGCCCTGGCCCGATCCCTTCGGCTGACCAGAACCCGAGCGAGTACCGCGCCCGGCTACTCGCGTGAGCGACGCGGTGGGGCGCCGCGGGGCCGGCTGGTTCGTTGCCGGCCATCGCTCCACACGACGGACAGGTTGCTGTGATCGTCGAGCTTCATCTGCAGGTGGTGCTGGTGGACGAAGTGGTGGTGGCGACTGCACAGCAACACAAGATTGACGTAGTCGGTGGACCCGCCATGGCGCCAGTAGCGCATGTGATGGGCGTCGCAGTGGCGGATCTTGCGATCGCAGCCGGGGAAGCGGCAGCCACCATCGCGGGCGGCGACCTGAGAGAACAGCTTGCGTGGCACGGAGTACCGAGACCGGCCGAAACCAACCGGTGCACCGTGGGCGTCGCGCAGGATGGTGTGGATCTTGCAGTCGCACAGATAGGTGTCGGTGCACGACGAGGCCATCGGCTCTTCGGTATCGCCATCGACACCCACGGGTCGGCCGGCACGAATCGTGGACTCGTCGACGGAGATCGACACGTGTGGCAGGTTGCGCGGCGTGCCGTCGTCGGCATGGTTCTTGTTGTAGAACGCGGCGATGTCGAACAGCGCGTCGGCACCGCGCTCGCCGTGCGACCGCGTGTCGTCGTCGCCCTCATAGGTCGACGCGTTGCGCAGGGCCTTCTCGATCTCGGTCGCGGCGCCACCGTGCTGCTTGGAGTGCAGCAGCAGAGCACCTTCGCTGTCGCGGCTCGCCGTGAGGAACCGCTCGGGTTCGGCCGGCGGTGCAGCTTCGTCGATCACCGCGTCGGCATCGTCGCGCCAACGCTTGCACACCGTCTCGGTGTCGGCCGCCGACAACTGCTCGACGATCTCGACCAGCGCCGACTGGTGCTCGGCGAGATGCTCGGCGTACTTCGGGCGGTGCAGATGCTCCAGCGCGTCGACCTGGCTTTGTGACAATGCGCCGCTGACGGCGGCGGCGGCGAACGCTCCATAGGTGTCGAGCAGGCGACCCCTGCGCACCCACGCGTGAGCCGCACGGTTGGACATGCGGCAGTGCTCGCGCATCCACGCCGCGATGCTGACGGAACCATCGAACGCCCACTCACCGGAGGCCTCGAGGTGACGCAGGTGGAGCGCCAAGGTAGCTGCTCGCCGCTCGTGCTCGGCGACGGCTGCGGCGAACTGAGCAGCCGTGAGCGGCGATGCGATGTCGAGAACGTCCGCCGCTGTCATGTGCACTACAGTACATGTGTTCGTCCTCTCAATCAACCTGGAAACCCTTGGTGGACATAGGTTTCAGCGATAGTTGGCCACCCGCAATCGCTCCCGCCGATGGCTCGACATCGTCAGACGCCGTTCTGCGCTGCCCGGCTCCGGTTCGGGCGTCGCCGCGAGAATGGGCGCGTCGTAGTCTCCGTGGCGTGCAGAAGCAGCAGGTCCGATGGAACCTGAACATCCACTACCACCGTGTGGTCCTGGGCGCCGTACCAACCGAAGCTGCGAACGCCCTCGATGTCGGCTGCGGGAACGGGCTGCTGTCGTTCGACCTCGCTGCCCAGGGACTCGACGTCATCGGAGTTGATCCAGACGCTCCCAGCATCGAACGTGCCAGCACTGACGCTGACGCGTCCGGCCGGACCGTGTTCCTCTGCGCGGATGTGTTCACGCACAGATTCGAGCCAGCCTCGTTCGATGTGGTGGCATCAAACGCCATGCTCCATCATGTTGATGCCGAGCGCGGTCTGCGCCGAATGCGGGAACTGGTGCGCCCGGGGGGTGTTCTGGCGATTGTCGGCTTCGCGACCCCGTCCGGCCCGATCGATCTGGCCCTCATCGCCGCTGGCTTCGTCTACGAGACTTTCCAGAGGTTGCGTGGTCGCTACTGGGAGCACGACGCTCCGAAACAATGGCCACCTCCTCTATCGATCAACGAGATGCGCGCGCTCGTCGAGCGTGAACTGCCCGGTGCTCGGTTTCGTCGTGCGATGGCCCACCGGTACTCGGTCGTGTGGCAGGCCCGATGAGGCGCCCGCACGAGTTCCGAGTTCCTGTGTGCCATCAACTCTGCCTCCCCCGCCCTCTGGGCGTCGGCACCGGTGTACACATCGCGAGGCTCGGGGCGTGACCGAGCGGATCCACGACGACGAGCCTGACACCAGCGAGCCTGTCGCTCGGGCGCTCCTCGAAGAGGAATGTCCGCAGTGGGCGCGATCGCGTCTGGAGTACCTGACGACGTCCGGGACGGACAATGCGATGTGGCGCGTTCGGCTCGACCACGGACCCGACGTCGTGCTGCGCCTGCCTCGACGACCGCATGCTGCGGCGGGCGTGGCGCAGGAGGTGGCGGTGCTCCAGCAGCTCACGGCGGCGTCGATCGGTTCGATCGTGACGACGCCAACCGTCCGTCACGTCGGCCGACCCCATGAGGTGTTTCCCCACCATTGGTCCGTTCTCGAATGGATCGGCGGTGCTGATGCGTGGACCCTGCGCAACAGCCTTGACGGGCGACCCCTCGACGCGTTGGCCAACGATCTTGCGCGGGCAGTCACCGCCATCGCAGAAGTCGACGCCGACGGCGTGCGACAGCGGCCGCCTGGTAGCCGCGGCGGCCCGCTACGTTCGCTGCTCGACCGACTCGGTGGCTGGTTGGATGGTCCGGAGTGGAACGCTGCGAATCTCATCGACGTCGATGCCGTCGAGCGACTCGCTGCCGAGGCACATGAGGTCGTCGACGAGCCGGTGACCGAGGGCTTTGTGCACGGCGACCTGATTCCAGGCAACCTGCTGCTCGACGGTCACCGCCTGACAGCGATCATCGATTGGGGCGGAGCCGGCTGCGGCGACACTGCTCAAGACCTCGCAGCCGCCTGGTCCGTACTCACCGCGGCCGAACGCCCGGCGTTCAAGGAATCCGTCGGCGCCGACGAGGCGGCTTGGATTCGCGGCCGGACCTTCGAACTCGAACACGCAGTCGGTGGCGTCTTGTACTACGTGCCGAGAGCGCACCCGCTCGGTGACGTCATGACTCGCACCCTCGGACGCATCCTCGGTGACCTGTAGGCGCTCAGGGCTTCGGCACGCTCGCGCCACGTGCTGGCGTCGCATCGCGGTCGAGCCACTTGTGGGGGGTGTCGGGCACAGGCGAGGTGGCCATTGCGATCGCTTCGTCGACCGACACCGCACGCTGGGCCAGCATCCGGTGCGCGGGGCGCACGAAGCCGCACTCGACGGCCTTGTCCATCCAGGCCAGCATCGGCGCCCAAAAACCCTCGATGTCGAGCAGCACCACCGGCTTGGCCACGATGCCCAGCTGGTTCCAGGTGAGCATCTCGGCGAACTCGTCGACCGTGCCGAAGCCACCGGGCATCACCACGAAGCCATCGGCCAGCTCGCTCAGGCGCGCCTTGCGGTCGTGCATCGTGGGCACCACCTCCAGGCGGGTGAGCTCGCGGTGCGCCACCTCGGCGCCGACCAGCTGCTCGGTGATCACACCGATCACCTCGCCGCCGGCCTGCAACGCCGCATCGGCGGCGAGGCCCATCAGACCCACTCTGCCGCCGCCGAACACCAGCCCGATGCCGCGATTGGCCAGCGAGGTGCCCAGCCGTGCGGCCGTGGCGGCGAACGCAGGCGAGGTGCCGGTGTTCGAGCCGCAGTAGACGCAGAGCCGGATCGGCGAGTGGTCGGGCATGCGGCAAGCCTGGCACAGACCGACGTGACACACGTCGGCCGATTCTCACCGTTCACCGTGAGGACTCGCGCACCTACCGTTCGGTAACCTCAGGGCCATGAGCTCCGATCTTGCCGCACCCGATCTTGCTGCTGCCGCCGACGTCATCGACCTTGCCGGCGGTGTCGTCGGCAAGGGTGTTCGCCACCTGGCCGCCAACGGCGGGCCCGATGTGCACCAGCTGCTCGCCTACGACCTGGCGCACGCCGCCGCCCAGGTGGAAACCGCCCGCGCGTTGCTCGACTACGGAGCAAAGGGTGCGCAGGAGGCCGCCATCGCCTGTGCCTTCACCGCTGACATGGTGCACGACCTCATCACCCGCATCGCCGGCCGCGAAGCCTCGTGGGGCATCGAGATCGCTCCGTTGAAGGCTGCTCACCCGTTCCTCGAGCAGTTCCGGTCGCCGGAGTTCGTCGCCTCGCTCGCGCAACAGGCCGGCCCCCGCCACCTCGACGGCGAGATGGAGATGGTGGCCGACGCGTTCCGCAGCTTCGCCGAGAAGGTGATCAAGCCGCATGCCGAGCACGTGCACCGCCACAACGCCGACGTGCCCGAGGAGATCGTCACCGGTCTCGCCGAGATGGGCGCCTTCGGGCTCAGCGTGCCCGCCGAGTACGGCGGCTTCAGCGAAGGCGGCGACGGCGAGTACATCGGCATGGTCGTGGCCACCGAAGAGCTCAGCCGCTGCTCGCTCGGCATCGGCGGCTCGCTCATCACCCGGCCCGAGATCCTCACCCGCGCCCTGGTGAAGGGCGGCACCGAAGCCCAGAAGCAGGAGTGGCTGCCCAAGCTGGCCGTCGCCGAGGTGATGCCCGCCGTGGCGGTCACCGAGCCCGACTACGGCAGCGACGTGGCCAACATCAAGGTCACCGCTCGCCCGGCTGAAGGCCCCGATGGCGAAGCCGGCTACGTGATCAACGGCGTCAAGACCTGGTGCACGTTCGGCGCCCGCGCCGACGTGCTGGCCCTGCTGGCCCGCACCGACCCCGACCCGGCCAAGACCTACCGCGGCCTCAGCCTGTTCATCGTGCCCAAGCCGCGCGGCGAGGGCCACGGCTTCCAATTCGTGCAGGAGGCCGGCGCCGCCGGCAAGGTGGGCAAGATGGAGGGTCGAGCCATCGACACCATCGGCTACCGCGGCATGCACAGCTACGAGATCGCGTTGGAGGACTGGTGGGTGCCCGCCACCAACCTCATCGGCGAGGCCGATGGCCTGGGCAAGGGCTTCTTCATGCAGATGGCCGGCTTCGAGAACGGCCGCCTGCAAACCGCCGCCCGCGCCGTGGGTGTGATGCAGGCCGCCTACGAGGCGGCGCTCGACTACGCCCAGAACCGCAACGTGTTCGGCTCCTCCATCGTCGACTACCAGCTCACGCAAGTGAAGCTGGGCCGCATGGCCATGCTCATCCAGGCCGGCCGCCAGTTCGCCTACAGCGTGGCCCGCATGATGGCCAAGGGCGAGGGCACCATGGAGGCCGCGATGGTCAAGGCCTACGTGTGCAAGGCAGCCGAGTGGGTCACCCGCGAAGCGCTGCAGATCCACGGTGGCATGGGCTACGCCGAGGAGTACACCGTGTCGCGCCTGTTCGTCGATGCGCGCGTGCTCAGCATCTTCGAGGGCGCCGACGAAACGCTGTGCCTGAAGGTGATCGCCCGCCGCCTGGTCGACCAGTCGAACGCTGCCTGAGCGGGCTCAGCCCGGAATCGCGGTGATGCTGGTGATGACCGCGTTGGGCGGGATCGCTTCCAACACCAGGCTCTTCACGAAGGCGATCGCGTCGGCCTCGTCGGCCACGGCGACGTGCTCGATGAGCTCCACCGTCTTGGTGCCCGGTTGGTGGCCTGCCACCTCGAAGTGATGATCGAGCTCCTTCATCAGCACATCCGTCGGCGCCGCCTTGAGCGTCACCACCACTTCCACATCGAAACCCATGCCTGTGGTCTACACCCTGGCGGCAGCAGGCCTGCCACGGCCCGGTCAGGCCTGTTGACGGAGCTCCTTCGCAATGGCGAGTGTCACGAGCACGCAGCTCAGGCTGACCACACCGAAGATGCTCATCGCCCGCTGGGGGCCGATGGCTCCGGCCAGCGCCGAAGCGACCAGTGCGCCCAGCGGCACCAGCCCACCTTGCGTGAGTGACGTCAGCGACATCACCCGCCCCATCTTCTCCCGCGGGGTCAGCTCCTGGATGAGCGTCTGGTTGATGTTCATGTAGAAGCCGCCGCTGGCGCCCCACAGGAACATCAGCACTGCCAGCCACAGGTACGACGGCACGAAGCCCTGCACGATCTGGTTCGACGTGCCGGCGACCATGCCGAGCATGAACACCAGGCCGCGGCGAGTGATGCGCTGGCGATGGCGGATGAGGCCGATCGACGTTGCGATCATGCCCGCGCCCATGAGTGCGAACAGCAGGCCCGAATCGTCTGCGCTGCGCCCGAACTCGTCGCGGGCGATCTTCGGCAGCAGCGCAACAGCCGACCCGAACATCAGGCCGCCACCGACGGCGAGCAGGAAGAACAGTGCCCGCAGGCGAGGGTGCTGCCAGGTGAAGCGCAACCCCTCCATCACTTCCGTGCGCAGTCGCACGGAGCGGTTGACCGGCGGCAGCGACGGCACCTGCAGACGGCTGACCAGCACGACACCGAGGAGGAAGAAGCAGGCCTGCGCCGCGAACGCCATCCCGACGCCGCTGACCTCGATGAGGCCGCCGGCGAGCAGCGGCCCACCGATCATCGCCACGTTCGCCCCGATCGTCATCACCACGATCGCGTGCATCAGCTGCTCCTTGGGCACGATCGACGGCAGCAGCGAGCTGCGCACCGGCTGGCCGAACGCCATCACCGTGCCGAACATGATGGCCAGCACCACGGTGATCGGCACGGTGATGACATCGGTCCACACGGCCGCCGCCGACAACGCGAGCGCGATCGCGCCACCGAACTGCGTGAGCAGCAGGATGCGTTTGCGGTCGTGGCGGTCGGCCATCGCTCCGGCGAGCAGCACGAAGCACACCACCGGTGCGCCGAGCGCGAACAGCACCCAGCCACTCGCCGAGTCCGACTCGTCGAGCGTCTCACCCACCAGCCACTCGAAGGTGAACCTGTCGGCCGACATGACCATCGACACCGACACGGCATTGGCCCACAGCAGCCAGAAGCCGGTGCGCCGCAGCGAGCTCGAAGCATGCACGGACTCGGCGATCTCCTGCTGCACCACTGCCTCGCCCATGCGGGTGAACGGTAGGTGAACGGACGGCATCGCAACGACGCAGAGATGGTCGGGTGCGAGCCCCGAGATCAGCCGTCGATGGCATGCACCGAGACGGCGTAGTTGCCGCCTTCGTACGGGGCACGCTCCCACGTCGCATATCGCTCCACCAGGCACAATCCAGCAGCGAGGCAGAACTCGTCGTACTCGGCCAGGGTGAGCGCGTCGTCACCCTGGTCGAGCGAGAAGCCGGCCACCAGCAGACCATCGCTCGCCAGATGCGCGGCCAGCGTGGCCACGATCGGCCGGCGGTGATCCACACGGCAGAAGATCATCACGTTGCCGGGCATCGCGATGAGCCCGAACCTGCGCGACAGCTGCATGTCGGTGAGATCGGCGTGATGCCACGGGATCTGCGGTGCATCGGCTCGCGCGTAGGCCAGCAGATCGGCGTCGAGATCGGTGCCCTCCACGTCGACTCCCCGATGGTGCAGCTCGATCGCGACTCGCCCCATGCCGCAACCGGCGTCGAGCACACCGTCGGGCTGATAGCCCTCGATGAAGTCGGCTTCGCCGTGGCTGGCCGTGCCCTGCTGCTCCATGCGCTGCCAGCGCAGGTGGTACTCCTCGAGGTTCACGGTCTCACGCCAGTGCACCCAGCGCGGGCTGACGCGGTCGTCGGTCATCCGATCAGTTCCATCAGCGACCCGATGCGGTCGAAGTCGGCGCCGAGGTGGTCGTCGTGCGGGTCGAGCAGGATCGGGTGCAGCCCGGCCGCGCGGGCACCGCCGATGTCCATGGTGACCGAGTCGCCGACGTAGGCGATGCGGCCACGCTCGATGCCCGGGAAGTGCTCGAGCGCGAAGTCGAAGATGTGCGGATCGGGCTTGGCGACACCGACGACGTGGCTGTCGATGATGACCCTCACCGGTGTGTGCGGGCCGTCGCCTTGCTGGCACACACCGCTGCGCGCGAGCACTTCCGCGATCTGGCCGCTGGCGTTGCTGACCACGCCGATGGGCATGCCGGCAGCGTGCAGCGCGGCGAGGGCCACCAAGCTCTCCGGGATGGGCCACCGCCACGTGTACGCGTTTCGGGTTTGCTCGAGCACCAGCGCCGCCAGCGCAACCTCGGCCTCGGGCACCCCGACCGACTGCACGTAGGCGAGGTTGTAATCGTGCCAGAAGCGTTCGGTGGCCCCGGCTGCGCTCTTCGCCGCCATGCCCGCGTAGTGCGCCCGACGGTGAGCAGCAACCGATGGATCGCCGCCGTGGTAGGCCAGCAGCGGCCCGAGCACGGTGGGATCGGGCAGCAGGAAGATGCCACCCGCGTCGAAAAGGATTGCGTCGAAATTCGGGAGCGCCACCTCCTCAACATAACCTTGAGTCGTGCGTAGCCCCCGTGACTTCTTCAAGCCACTCGCCGTCGGTGCTCCCGAGCCCGTGCGCGAGATCCCCTTCCGCCCCAGCCGCGTCATCCACTTCTTCCCACCGCAGAACGAGAAGCTGGTCGCCAAGCTGCCCGAGCTCGTCCCCACGGTCGACATCCTGCTCGGCAACCTGGAAGACGCGATCCCGATGGCCGACAAGGAAGCCGCTCGCGCCGGGCTCGTACGCGTGGGCAAGACCGTCGACTTCGGCAACACCCAGTTCTGGACTCGTATCAACAGCCTCGACTCGCCGTGGGCGCTCGACGACCTCACCACGCTCGTCACCGAGATCGGCGACAGGCTCGACGTGATCATGGTGCCCAAGGTGGAAGGCCCGGAAGACATCCACTACGTCGATCGCCTGCTCGCGCAGCTCGAGGCACGCGCCGGGCTGCAGCGGCCGTTGCTCGTGCACGCCATTCTCGAGACCGCGCGTGGCGTGGCCAACATCGAGGAGATCTGTGCGGCCTCGCCGCGCATGCAGGGCCTGTCGCTCGGGCCGGCCGACCTTGCCGCCAACCGGCGGATGAAGACCACCCGCGTGGGCGGCGGCCACCCCGACTACCTGGTGCGCGCCGACCCGCCGATGGGCGCCGACGGCCCCGAGTACTCCGCTGCACGCACGACCTACCAGCAGGACCTGTGGCACTACACCATCGCCCGCATGGTCGATGCGTGCGCCACGTTCGGGCTGCTGCCGTTCTACGGCCCGTTCGGCGACATCAAGGACACGGTTGCCTGCGAAGACCAGTTCCGCAACGCGTACCTGCTGGGTTGCGTCGGCGCCTGGAGCCTGCACCCGGTGCAGGTGGAGATCGCCAAGCGCGTGTTCAGCCCGCGGCCGGCCGACGTGGCCCAGGCACAGCGAGTGATCGACGCGATGGGCGATGGCACCGGCGCGATCATGCTCGACGGCAAGATGGAGGACGACGCCTCGGTGAAGCAGTGCAAAGTGGTCGTGCAACTGGCGCACGAGCTGGCCGCCCGCGACCCGCAGCTCGCCGAGTCGTACGGATTCTGAAGTACGGATTCTGAAGGAGACCGAGATGAGTGACCTGCGCCCCCGCCGTTCCGTGCTGTACATGCCCGCCGCCAACGAGCGCGCACTGGAGAAGGCGAAGACCATCGCGGCCGACGCGATCATCTTCGATCTCGAGGATGCCGTCGCCCCCGACGCCAAGGAGGTTGCTCGGGCGAACGCTGCGGCAGCTGCGTCGTCGGGCGAGTACGGCTCGCGGGAACTGACGATCCGCTGCAACGGTCTCGACACGCAGTGGGGCGTCGACGACCTCATCGCGGCGGCCGGCTCGGGCGCCACCGCGGTGGTCATCCCGAAGGTGTCGTCGGTGGCGTACCTCGATCAGGTGTCGGGGCATCTCGACGCGGCCAACGCCCCCGCCGACATGAAGATCTGGGCGATGATCGAGACGCCGACGGCGATCCTCGATGCCCGCGCGATCGCTGCTCACTGGCGAGTGTCGGTGCTGGTGATGGGCACCAACGACCTCGCCCGCGAGGTGCGCTCGTCGCTCGCTGCTGCGGGTCGGCACCCGCTGCTGGCCCACCTCGCCACGGCGCTGCTGGCCGCTCGCGAGGCCGGCAAGGTGATCCTCGACGGCGTGTTCAACGACGTGAAGGACCTCGACGCGTTCCGTGTCGAGTGCGTGCAGGGCTTCGAGATGGGTTTCGACGGCAAGACGCTGATCCACCCCGGCCAGGTCGACATCTGCAACGAGGTGTGGGCACCCAGCGACGCCGACATCGAGCACGCTCGCGGGCTGATCGCCGCCTTCGACGAAGCGATCGCCGAGGGCAAGGGCGTGGTCACCTACAACGGTCGGATGATCGAGAACCTGCACGTGGCCAACGCGCAACGGGTGCTGGCCGTCGCCGATGCGATCGCCGGCATCTCCGGCATCTCCGGCACCCCAGGGGTCGACTGAGCGCCGTGTCGGCCGGCTGCTGCCGCTGCCTCCGCGGCCACCTCAAGTAGCGCCATTCCGCCTCTTTCAGAATTGCCGGGCCGAGGGCCGCACCGTGTCCAGTGCCAGAGATGGAACCGATGCCGATCCGGGGGCTGCTGCTGCGCAGAGCGGTGCTCGGCGTGCTGCTACGCGAGCGAGGGTCGATGACAGTGGCCGAGGTGGTCAGCGAGCTGCATGCTCGCGGCGTGACCACCTCAGCGGCGACTCACAAGCCACCGAACGCCGTCGTCGCTGACCTGTTGGGCTACCAGGTCCGGATCGGTCGCGTCGTTCGCATCCGCAGGGGCGTCTACTCGGCAATGCCGGCGGCATTCAGTCGCACCACGAAGTGGCGCTGTCTGCACTGGCAGGACGGCCTGCCGACCAGTCACGAATTCTGAAAGAAGCGGAACGCGGCACCACATCCAGCGCGAGCCAGGCCCGCGCAACGCCCCGACTCGACTCCTCGACTCGGTCAGAGGGTGTTGCGGAACAGCGCCACGGTGCGGTCCCACGCCTCGGCGGACGCCTCGGCGGAGTACACCTCCGGGCGGGCGTCGTTGAAGAACGCGTGCTGGCAACCGGCGTGGATGTGCATCGTGGCGTCCTTGCCCAGCTCGCGCAGCGTTGACTCCAACGCACGTGTGGCCTCTGGGCCGGCGAAGTCGTCGAGCTCGGCGTACTCGCCCACGACGGTGGCGGCGATGGCTGCCCAGTCGGGCTGCGCGGTCGCCCACGGGATGACGCCGTAGTACGGCGCCACGGCCGCCACCGCGTCGGGTCGCTGTGACGCCACCACCAGCGCGAGCCCGCCACCCATGCAGTAGCCGACCACGCCCACCTTGGCGGTGCCGGACCGTTCCTGCAGCAGCGCGATCGCACCGCTCAGGTCCTTGGCCGCCTGCTCCAGGTTGAGCGCCATCATCAGCTTGCCGGCGCCGTCGGGCTCGGTGCTCGACTCACCGTGGTAGAGGTCGGGGGCCAGCGCGGTGAAGCCGGCGGCAGCGAAGCGATCCACGACGTCCTTGATGTGCGGCACGAGGCCCCACCACTCCTGGATCACCAGCACGCCGGGACCGGCGCCGGCGAGGTATCCGTCGCACGTGTGGCCATTGCTCTTGAACGTCACCATCTCACCCATGGCGCGAACTGTAGCCCCGGGGGTCAGGGCCGAATGGCGTTGAGTGCCGCCATCGCGGAGCCACGAGCACCCGCCATGTCGAGGTCGGAGACGACGAGGAACTCGACCACCTCGCGCTGCTCCTCACGCAACAGCGTGTGCTCTCGCACGAGCGCGAGGAACCAGTCGCGGAAGTGCGGCTCCGCCTCCACCACTCCCCCGCCCACGAAGTACGCATCGGGGTCGGTGAAGTTGGCCGCGATCGTGAACATGGTGGCGATCGCCTTGGCCTGCTGCTCGAAGATCTTCAACGCCATCTCGTCGCCGCGCTGCGCGTAGCCGCGCACCTCCTTGGCCGCGACGTTGATCGGCAGCTCGGCCAACGGATGCAACGGGTACTGCGTCAGCCAGAAGGGCAGCAGATTGTTCTGGATGCCGCTGAGCGACGCGATGCTCTCCAGATCGCCTTCGAACCCGCAGTTGCAGCGCGGGATGGGCTGGCCGGGCGCCAACAGGCCGTGCGTCGGGATGTGCACGTGGCCCAGTTCGCCGGCCATGCCCGAGGCGCCACGGACGACTGCGCCCATCTCGATCACCCCACCACCGAGCCCGGTGCCGACGATGGCCGACACCGACGAGCGCTCGCCCGAGTGGCCGCCGAAGTGCTGCTGGTGCGCGTAGAGCGAGGCCGCGTTGCCGTCGTTGTTGTAGATCACCGGCAGGCGCAACGCACCCTCCACCGCCGCGCGCACGTCGAAGCCCCACCACGCCTGCTGCGCGAAGTTGGTGGACCCGCGGCGCGAGATCACCCCGCCCGCCGAGGCGGGCCCGGGTGTGTCGAGCCCCACGGCCAGCACCGTGCGCTGCTGCGCCCCGGCAGCCGCGAGCACCACTGCCACCACCTCGACGATGGCGCCGATCGCTGCCTCCGGGCCCTCGCCCACCCGGCTCGGCACCTCGATCATCCGGTCGACGAGGAACTGCCCGTCGTCGCCGAGCACGGTGGCGTTGGTCTTCGTGCCACCCACATCGATACCAACCACGACCGTCATGCCGCGAACCCTACCGAGGATCTTTGTACGGGAACAATGACCGCTCTGTACGCCACACCGTGTGACAACTACGCTGCCGAGCATGACCGTGCTCGACACCAATCCCGCCGACGCCTACGCCAACGACCGCAAGCATGTCTTCCACTCGTGGAGCGCGCAGGGAGCGCTGAGCCCGGTGGTGGTCGAGCGTGCTCAGGGCAGCGAGTTCTGGACCCAGGACGGCACCAGGTACCTCGACTTCTCCAGCCAGCTGGTCAACGTCAACATCGGCCACCAGCACCCCAAGCTGGTCGCGGCGATCAAGGAGTACGCCGACCGGCTGTGCACGGTCGCGCCGTTCCACGCCAACGACGCACGCAGCGAAGCGGCGCGGCTGATCACCGAAGTCGCCGCCACCAACATCGCCAACTGCGACCTCGACATGGTGTTCTTCACCAACGGCGGCGCCGAGGCCACCGAGAACGCGGTGCGCATGGCGCGCCTGCACACGGGTCGGCACAAGGTGCTCAACCACTACCGCAGCTACCACGGCGCCACCAACGGGGCCATCACGCTCACCGGCGATCCGCGCCGCTGGCCCAGCGAGCCGGGCATGCCCGGCGTGGTCAAGTTCTGGGGCCCCTACGCCTACCGCAGCGCGTTCCACAGCACCAGCGAGGCCGAAGAGTGCCAGCGTGCGCTGCAGCACCTCGACGACGTGCTGATGGTGGAAGGCGCACACACCGTGGCTGCCATCATCATCGAGACCGTCGTGGGCACCAACGGCATCCTGGTGCCGCCCGACGGGTACCTGGCCGGCATCCGCGAGCGCTGCGATCGCCACGGCATCACCATGATCTGCGACGAGGTGATGGCCGGGTTCGGTCGTTGCGGTGAGTGGTTCGCGTTCCAGAAGTGGGGCGTGCAACCCGACCTGGTGTGCTTTGCCAAGGGCGTCAACTCCGGCTACCTGCCCGTGGGCGGCGTGGTCATCAGTCGCAAGATCTCCGACACCTTCCGCGACAAGGTGTACCCCGGCGGCCTCACCTACTCGGGGCACCCGCTGGCGTGCGCCTCGGCCGTGGCCAGCATCAACATCTTCAAGGAGGAGGGCATCATCGAGCACGCACGCTCGTTGGGCGCCGATGTGCTGGCGCCCGGCCTGGCCAAGTTGCAGGCCAACCACCCGTGCGTCGGCGAGGTGCGCGGCCTGGGCGTGTTCTGGGCGCTCGAGCTGGTGAAGGACCGCGAGACCCGCGAAGCGCTGGTGCCCTACAACGCCGCCGGCGCCGACGCGAAGCCGATGGTCGAGCTGGCCAACGCCTGCAAGGCCAAGGGGCTGTGGCCATTCATCCACTTCAACCGGCTGCAGGTCACGCCGCCGTGCACCACGTCGGTCGAGCAGGTGGAGGAAGGGCTCGCCATCCTCGACGACGCGCTCACCGTTGCCGACCAGTACTACACCGGCTGACGCTGCCGTTCGCCGAACCGCTTCGCCGAACCGTCGCACACCCCTCTGGCACACTCCCCCGATGGGACGCAACAGCCAACAACGCAGAGCGCACAAGCAGCGCCAGCAAGCCACCCGCCAACGGTCGGCACCGGTGCGCACCGGCACCGGCGGGTCGAGTCCCACGCTCGACGAGCTCATCGGTTTCGCCTGCGAGGCGGCCTTCGGCCCGGGCGCCGACAAGGCGCTGTTCGCTCGCACGATGGTGCTGCTGCAGAGCCTGGAAGCCGAGGCCGACCCGCTCGATCGGCCCAGCACACGCGTGGTGCAGGTGCTGCAGCGGCTCACCGAGTCGGTGCTCGACGGCGGGTGGCAGCCCGCCGACCTGGTGCACGTGGTGAAGCGCGAGTGGACGGTGCGCGCCGGCCGGCTGGCCACCGGCCTCATCGCCGAGCATGCTCGCCGCTTCGAGGCACCCACTCGTGCACCGCACGCGTGGCTGGGGCAGTTGCAGGATCTCGGCGTCGTCGATGCCGCGCGCACCACCGTCGTCGGTGGTCGTGGCGACCTGCTCGCGGTGTGGGCGCGCACCGAGCGGCTGCACCCCGAGGAGGCGCTCACCGCCGCCGTGCAGGTGCTGGCCCAGGTTCGCCAGTTGCCCCGCCTGCCCATCGTGCTCACGGTGCCCTCCAAGTGGGGTGCCACCAACCGCGGGGTCTTGCCCACGCCGCACTCCACCGACGGCATCGATGCCAAGGCGCTGCAGCTCATCCGAGCCTTGCTGGCGAAGGCCGAGGCCACCACCTTCGAAGCCGAAGCCGAGGCGTTCACGGCCAAGGCGCAGGAGCTGATGACCCGCCACTCCATCGATGCGGCGGTGCTTGCCTACGCAGCTGCCGGCAGCCGCACCGCCGCCGGTGTCGAGTCGCGCCGCGTGCACATCGACAACCCCTACGCCGAGGAGAAGGCCGGCTTCCTGTCGGCCATCGCTTCCGTCAACGGCGTGCGCAGCGTGTGGGTGCCCTACGCAGGGATGTGCACGATGTTGGGCTTCCCGGTCGATCTGCAGCTCACCGATCTGCTGTTCACCTCGTTGCTGGTGCAAGCCACTCGTGCCTCGGCGGCGGCCACCGCCGGCAATCGCGCCCTCAGCACCGCATCGTTCCGGCGAGCGTTCCTGGTGGCCTTCGCGCACCGCATCGCCGAGCGTTTGGAGGCTGCGCGCAGCCACGTCGCTGCCGATGCCGTCCACGAGTACGGCGAGTCGCTACTGCCGGTGCTCGCCAGCCGCGAGGCGGCGGTGGAGGCCGCGTACGAGGCCGCGTTCCCCAACGCCACCACCATGCGCCGGCGCTCGCTCAACGCGGCCGGCTGGTACGCCGGTACGGCGGCCGCCGACGCTGCCGACATCGGCGCCGGTGCCGCCATCACCCGCGGCTGAGCTGCGGCTCGGCGTGGCGCCGGTGCGCTTCGCCGGCACCCCCGGCGCAGGTGCCACACTTTGCGAGTGACCGACACCAGCCACCTGCCCCGCTCCACTCCCAACGACGCCACTGTGCACACGCAGGCCGTCACCGCGCAGGCCGTTCCCGTGTTCGATCCGGCCGACTTCGAACGCGCCGAGCGCGGCCTCATTGCACAGCATCCCACCGGCATCATCGAGGGCGACTTCGGTCAGGCCTGGAACATCAACAAGTACGACTTCATCCAGCGCGGCAGCCCCAACCCCGACACCGTGCACCCCAGCCTGTGGCGCCAGGCGCAGCTGAACAACATCCACGGTCTGTTCGAGGTGGCGCCCGGCGTGTGGCAGGCGCGCAGCTACGACATCTCCAACATCACCTTCCTGGCCGGCGAGACCGGATGGGTGATCATCGACCCGCTCACCAGCACCGCCACCGCCAAGGCCTGCCTGGCGCTGGCCAACGAGCACCTCGGCGAACGACCGGTCACCGCGGTCATCTACACCCACAGCCACGTCGACCACTTCGGCGGCGTGCTGGGCGTCACCACCCAAGCCGATGTCGATGCCGGCCGGTGCCGCATCATCGCCCCCGTGCACTTCATGCGTGAGGCCGTCGCCGAGAACCTGCTGGCCGGCCACGCGATGAACCGTCGCGCGCTGTACCAGTTCGGCCCGCTGCTGCCCGCCGGCCCGAAGGGCCACGTCGACTGCGGCCTCGGCAAAGGCACCCCGCTCAGCCTGCCCGGCCTCATCGCCCCCACCGAGGACATCACGTTCACGGGTGAGGAGCTGACGGTCGACGGCATCCGCATCATCTTCCAGCTGACGCCCGAGACCGAGGCCCCGGCGGAGATGAACTTCTTCTTCCCCGACCACGGGTGGCTGTGCATGGCCGAGAACTGCTCGCACAACATGCACAACCTCATCCCCATCCGCGGCGCGCAGTGCCGCGACTCGCTGGCATGGAGCACGTACATCGACGAGGCGATCGAGCTGTTCGGCGACCGCACCGAGCTGATGTTCGCCTCCCACCACTGGCCGCGCTGGGGCACCGACAACGTGCGCGAGTTCCTGTGCCGTCAGCGCGACCTGTACCGCTGGATCCACGACCAGACCCTGCGCCTGGCCAACCACGGCTTCGTCGCCACCGAGATCGCAGAGATGCTGCACCCCGCCACCGAGCACTACGAGGAGAGCCACACGATCGGCTACTACGGCAGCCTCATCCACAACGTGAAGGCCGTCTACCAGCGCTACCTCAGCTGGTACGACGGCAACCCGTGCCACTTGCACCCGCACCCACCGGAGGCGGCGGGTTCCCGCTACGTGGCCCTGGCCGGTGGCGCCGATGCGCTGCTCGCCAGCGCTCGCGAGGCCTACGCGGCAGGCGACTACCGCTGGGTGGCCGAGCTGGTGAACCACCTGGTGTTCGCCGACCCCACCAACACCGCTGCTCGCGAGCTGCAGGCCAGCGCGCTCGAGCAGTTGGGCTACCAGAGCGAGTCGGCCACGTTCCGCAACGCCTACCTGATGGGTGCGCAGGAGCTGCGCCACGGGGGCCCGCCGCGCCGCCAGGCGGCCAACCGCGGCCTCGTGCGCGCGCTGCCCATCGACCAGTTGCTGGCACTGATGGCCATGCGGCTGAAGGCCGACGAGGTGGGCGGGGTGCGCCACGACATCAACCTGGTGTTCACCGATCTCGACGAGCGCTGGGTGCTGGGCCTGTCGAACCGGGCCATCCACTATCGAGCCAACCAGCAGCGCGCCGATGCGGTGCTCACCGTCACCACCACGCGCGAGACGCTGTCGCAGATCATCGCCGGCGAGCTCGCCATCGACGCCGCCGTCGATGCCGGCCAGCTGCGCGCCGACGGCGACCAGGCGGCACTGCACACGATCATCGACAACCTCGACGTGTTCGTGGGCGGCTTCTCGATCATCGAGCCCTGAGGCGTCGCGCCTTCAACGGCAAAGGCAACGGCAAAGGCAACGGCAACGGCAACGGCAACGGCTACACGGGTAGCGCCGGCAGCGTCTCGGTCACCTCCAGCTCGCGGAAGATCTCGATGCGCCGGCTGCGCCACTGCGTGCCTTCCGGCGACGCAGCCAGCTCGGCCCATGCTTCCAGCGACCAGGCGGTTCTGGCCAGGTCGTAGAGCAACCGCCGGCGGTCAGCGAAGTCGAAGGCCTGGTGCAGCAGTGCACCCGCCCGATCGAGGTCACGTTGCTGAGGAAGCGGCGCGGTGGCCGGCGCCGCGCCGCGAGTGGGGGCGGCAGATGGTGACCCCGGCGCGCCGGCCGCGTCGGGCGCCGGGCCGTAGAGCGAAAGGTCGGCGTCCTTGTCGAAGTTCGACAGCCAGACCGACACCACCTTGCCCGGCGGCGGGTTGAACCGGAACAGGTCGACGTCGTTGGCAGCCGTCGTGTAGCTGATGTAGAGGCGATCGGACTGCAGCGTCGGCGCCGTGTTGGGGTCGGCCGAGGTGTCGGACGGCTCGAGGATGGTGATGGGCGTCGGTGTGGCGCTGCCGCTGACACCCGCAGCGTCGGCCGTGGCGTTGGCGGCCACCGTGCCGAGCACGAACCCCGGTCGGGCCTGGAAGCCGATCGTGTACGAGATACCCGGCATGAAGCCGGTGAGGCGGAAACCGAGCCGGGTGTCGGTGCGCGTGTACGCCCGCGAAGGCTCCGACAGCGGCAGCGCGATGGCCGGCGACACACTGGAGGTTCCCGGCACGATGCGCCAGCCGGCGGGCAACACCACCTCGACGTTGCCGTCGAAGGGACCGGTGCCACCCGATGCGGTGACGGCGACGCTGTAGCTCACCGTCGTTGGGCTGCTCGCCGCCTCCTGGATGCCCGAGGTCACCAGGTCGACGGCCTCCCACGGGAAGTCCTGTGCCTCGAGCAGCCCGATGAGCACGTCGTTGAGCGTGATGTCGGCGGGCAGCGCGGTGACGATGTCGTCGAGCTTCTTCGACGAGATCGCAGCGGTGAAGTCGCGCAGGCGGGCCCTCGCCTGGATCTGCCCGCTCGCCTGCAACGAGCTCAGCGTGGTACTCGCCGCACACGCACCGATGAAGCAGTCGAGGGTGAGCGTGGTGTTGCCGATGTCGGCCACGGTGAGGCTGCCGATGCCCGGCGTTGCCGCGATGGCGGCCGACACCGGAAGGTCGCCCACCTTGCTGACCCCGAGCCCGAGCGTGGCCATCGTCTCTTGCAGGATCGGGGCCCCCGCCGTGCGCAACACGGTTGCGTTGAGGACGAGCGGTATGCGGACGAGCGCCGGGAAGTCGGCCAGGATCTGGCGCGTCTCGGCACGCATCTCCAGCTCGATCAGCGTCGTCTGATTGGTGATGCCGAGCGAGCCGCACGTGCGCGCCGCGACCTGGGCGAGTTTCGTGCACCACAGCGTCGAGCTGTCGACGAGCAACTGGTTGAGCGGCGTTGCCCCGAGACCGAACGCCGCCGCGCTCAGGTCGGCGATCGGGGTGTTGGTGAGGTCGAGCTGCTCGAGCTGCACGGTGCCCGGCCCGATGGCGGCGAGCACCTGGCCGAACGTGAGGGACTGCAGTGGACGCCCCTGCAACGACAGGGGCAGCAACGCGTCCCAGCCGCCAGCGATCGGGATCGACGACAGCGGCAGGTTGTTGATGGCCGGCACGCGGCCGAAGACCGTCGCGAAGTTGGAGAGCTCATCGGCGCGCTTCACGCCACCACCGGGTGCCCGCTTCACGCCGCCACCGGGAGCGCGCTTGACACCGCCACCGGGTGCCCGCTTCACGCCCCCTCCGGGAGCGCGCTTCACCCCGCCGCCAGGCGCCGCCGAGACATCGAAGTTGGCGGCGCGGATCGTCTGCGGCGAGATGTTGGTGATCGGGATCTCGCTGGCCGCTGGCGGCGTGGTCGAGGGCGCCGAGACGCTCACGTTCAATGCGACGGGAGGGCCCGCCGACAGCTCGACGCGGTAGACGTCCGGGCCGCTGTTGGCATCGGCCGCGTCGTACGCCTCGCGCGTGCTGAGCGCGAGCACGTTGCCGGAGGCGTTCAACGCAACTTCTCCACCGGCATTCAGCTGCGTGACCGGCAAGACGCTGACCAACCCAGCGAGAGGGCGCCACACCTGGATGCCCGACGTGCTCCAGAACGCAACGGTGCCACCATCGCCGCTGATGGCCGCGGTCTGCCCCAGGTACGGAACCGTCGACACGGTGACGTTGGCAGTTGCTGCCGGCTCGTCGAAGATGCTGTCACCGTCGCTGTCACGGTCGTGCCGAAAGACGTAGTCGGTGCCATTGGCGTTGGTGGTCACGACGACGTAGCGGCCGCTGTTGCTGATGCCGCCGAGCGCGCCCTGCAACGTGTTGGGGCCGTTGATGTTGCCCAGTGACGTTGGCACACGGATGGTGGTGTTGGTGGTGAAGTCGCGAACGAAAACGTCGAACGCCAGGTTGCCGTCGCCCACGACGAGGTTGTCGAAGTCGGAGGTGAACGCGACATGCTGGCCGTCGCCGGAGATCACGAGCGAATCCGGATCGAACGGGATGCCGCGGAAGCAGCCGCCGGTGCGAGCACCGGGAGTGCCCGACGTGCTGACGGTGACGTCGACCGTCGTGGTCGCGCCCGGCTCGTCGAACAACCCGTCGGCATCAGCGTCGCGGTCGTAGCGGAAGGCGCGCAGGCACGAGGTTGCATTGTCGAGGTCGGGTTGCGTGAACGCCACGTACCGGCCGTCGTCGCTGATGTCGGCCCTCGCCCAACCACCGGAGCTCTGGCCGGCTGCGACCCGGCCAGGGATGCGCCGCAACGTCGTGTATCCGGTCTCGTCGTAGATCCCATCCTCGTCGGTATCCCGGTCGAGGGTGTACACCCGCGTCCTGCTCGTCGTATCGGTCGGGACGAGGTTGGTGGCGTCGCTGACGAGCACCACATGTCGACCGTCCGCCGACATGCCGGCTGGCTCAGCAAACTGGTTGGCGAGGACGCCCTGACCGTTGAGGGCGACCTGGGTCGCGCCAGCGACCGTCGGCTCGCCGATCCGCACCCCATCGAACCCGAACGCGATGTATCGACCATCTGCGGACACTTCCGGGGATCGCCCGACACCGAGCAAGATCGACGTGACGCTGGTGGCCACGATGTCGCCGGGCGCGGCCTGCACCACTTGCGACTCCGGGACGATCAGCGGCACCGAGGCCGCGATCAGTGCGACGACGACCGCAGTTGCTCGTGCTCGCTGGCTCATCGCACTCCTCCGCATCGAACGCTGAGCGCGAGTCTGGCGGACCGATCAGCCCGCGTCTACGGCCCGAGGCGGCCATCGACTCAAGACTTTCCGGCCGCGTTCGACCCAGTGTGGTGAGCTGCACACACACGGCGAAGCTATTTGACATGCCTCCCGAAAGGCGGAGAATTCGCGCCTTCCGATCGACTCAGCTCCCGGCAGTCGAGGTGCGGGGTACTTGCTCGAATGCAATGACAACTGCAGTTCCGGGGGGTGCCAACCGCCGTTACCGTGCCACGGCACACACACCCCCGCACTGCCGCCTTCGCGGCGTCAGACCGACTCAGGTTGCCCGGCGCATGCCGAGCTCGCCGACACCCGCCAGGGTCAGCCGCCGACGTGCCAGGTGCCGTTGCTGCGCAACAGTGCGCTGAGGTCGCCGGGGCCCTTCTTCTCCGAGGCGGCCGCCAGCTGCGCGCCCACCATCTGGCCGTAGTCGCCGCGTTGCACGTCGCGGAACACACCGAACGGTGTGGCCGAGTGGTCGTCGTGCGACAGGCGGGCGAGGGCGAACGCGAGGCCCGGGTCTTCGCGCTGCGCGTCGTGCACCAGCAGCGCATCCTCACCCACGTCGGCGACCTCCACGATGCGCAGTTGACCATCGCTGCCCATCGACACGCCCTTGTGACCATCCACCCCGAAGCGGATGGGCTGGCCGTGGTGCAGGTCGATCATCATCTCGTCGCGCGCATGGCGGCTGGTGACGTCGTCGAACGCGCCGTCGTTGAACACGTTGCAGTTCTGGAAGATCTCCACGAACGACGCGCCACGATGTGCGTGAGCGGCACGGAACACTTCGATCATGTGCTTGCGGTCGAGATCGTGCGTGCGAGCCACGAACGACGCCTCGGCACCGAGGGCCACCGACAACGGGTTGAACGGATGATCGATGGAACCGAACGGCGTGCTCTTGGTGACCTTGCCGGTCTCGGAAGTGGGCGAGTACTGACCCTTGGTGAGGCCGTAGATGCGGTTGTTGAACAGCAAGATGGTGAGGTTGACGTTGCGCCGCAGCGCATGGATGAGGTGGTTGCCGCCGATCGACAGCGAATCGCCGTCGCCGGTGATGACCCACACGTCGAGGTCGGGGCGAGCCACGGCCACCCCGGTGGCGATGGCCGGCGCACGACCATGGATGCTGTGCATGCCGTACGTGTTCATGTAGTACGGGAACCGGCTGCTGCAGCCGATGCCGCTGACGAAGACCGTGTTCTCCGGCGCCACACCCAGCTCGGGCATCAGCGTCTGCACCGCGTGCATCACGCCGTAGTCGCCGCAGCCGGGGCACCAACGCACCTCCTGGTCGCTGACCCAGTCCTTCTTCGTCGTGAGGGGAACGATCGTGTCGCTCATGACAACGCCTCCGTGATGGCAGCTTCCAGTTCGGCGGAGGTGAAGGGCAGGCCCTGCACCTTGTTGATCGGCTTGGCATCCACCAAGTAGTCGGCGCGCACCAGGCGGCACAGGTGGCCCAGGTTGAGCTCGGGCACCAGCACGGTGCGGAACGATCGCAACAGCTCGCCCAGGTTGGGCGGCAACGGGTTGAGGTGCGTGAGGTGGATCCAGGCCACCTTGGTGCCCACCCGCCGCGTGCGTTGCACAGCGGCATCGATGGCCGCCCAGGTGCTGCCCCAACCCAGCAGGCACACCTCGGCATCGGCATCGCCGGTGATGGTGGCCAACGGGATGTCGTCGGCGATGCCCGCGATCTTGGCGGCACGCAGGTGCACCATCTTGGAGTGGTTGGCCGGCGCGTAGCTGATGTTGCCGGTGCCATCTTCCTTCTCGATGCCGCCCACTCTGTGCATCAACCCGGGCGTGCCCGGGATGGCCCACGGGCGAGCCAGTGTGTCGGGGTCGCGCAAGTAGGGCCAGTACTCGGGTGTGCCGTCGTCGGCCACGTGGTTCATCTCGGTCTGGAACGACACCGAGATGTCGGGCAGCGCGCTCACATCGGGCAGCAGCCACGGCTCGCTGCCGTTGGCCAGGAAGCCGTCGCTGAGCAGGATGACCGGCGTGCGGTACTTCAGCGCGATGCGAGCAGCTTCGATGGCGGCATCGAAGCACTGCGCGGGGCTGTAGGCCGCGACGATCGGCAGCGGCGCTTCGCCGTGGCGACCGAACATCGCGATGTTCAAGTCGGCGGCTTCGGTCTTGGTGGGCAAGCCGGTGGAGGGCCCGCCGCGCTGGATGTCGACGATGAGCAACGGCAGCTCCAGCGACACGCCCAGGCTGATGGTCTCGCTCTTCAGCGCCAGGCCCGGCCCGCTCGTGGTGGTGATGCCGAGGTGGCCGGAGAACGCGGCCCCCAGCGCCATGCCGACAGCGGCGATCTCGTCCTCCGCCTGCACCGTGCGCACGCCGAAGTGCTTGTGCTTGGAGAGCTCGTGCAGGATGTCGCTGGCCGGCGTGATGGGGTAGCTGCCCAGGAACAACGGCAACTTCGCCAGCTGGCCGGCCGCCACCAGGCCCCACGCCAGCGCGACGTTGCCGGTGATGTTGGTGTACTCGCCCGCCGGCAGCTGCGCCGGCTTCACCTGGTAGGGGTGATCGAACAGTTCGCTGGTCTCGCCGAAGTTGTAACCGGCCTTGAAGGCGGCGAGGTTGCTCGCCTTCACGAGGTCCTTGAAGCGCGCTTCGATCCACTCCACCGTCGGCTCGGTGGGCCGCGAGTACAGCCAGCTGATGACACCGAGCGCGAAGAAGTTCTTCGACCGCTCGGAGTCGCGTGCCTTCACGCCCAGCAGCTCGGTGGCCTTCTGCGTGAGCGACGTCATCGGGATCTCCACCAGCCGGTAGCTCGACAGGAAGTCGTCGTGCAGCGGGTTGTGGTCGTACCCGGCCTTCTCCAGATCGCGGGTCTCGAACGCATCGCTGTTGACGATGAGCAGGCCGTTCTGCTCGAGCCGGTGCAGGTCGGCCTTCAACGCCGCCGGGTTCATGGCCACCAGCACGTTGGGCGCATCGCCAGGCGTGGTGATGTCGTGGTCGGAGATGTGCACCTGGAAGCTGGACACGCCGTTGACCGTGCCGGCCGGGGCACGGATCTCGGCCGGGTAGTCGGGGAAGGTGGACAGGTCGTTGCCGAACAGCGCACTCGCCGAGGTGAAGCGATCGCCGGTGAGCTGCATGCCGTCGCCGGAATCGCCTGCGAACCGAACAACGACGTGGGAGATCTGCTCCACCTGTCGTTCCTGGCGATCGGCGGCCGCGCCCGCGGCCGAATCGATCGTGGCCGGGTCGGTCGTATGGGTCGTGGTGTCCGTCATGGGCCACCTCCTGGTGTGAGGACCGCCTCGTTGCCGTCCGCACTGGGCACGCTACCGCGCGGGCCTCAGTGTGAGCGCTACTCCAGCGAGCGCGATGGCCAAACCGATGAGCGCCAGCGGGCCGAGCTGCTCACCGAACAGGATGGCCCCTTCGATTGCGCTCAGCGCGGGCGTGAGGAAGAACAGGCTGCTCACCTTCGCCGCCGCCTCGCGCTGCAGCAGCCACAGCATGATCAGCACGGCCGCGATCGACAGCACCACCACGGCCCACGCCAACGCGAACAACGAACGGGCGGTAGGGGTGAACCCTTCGTCGGCATGCAACGTGGCAGCCAGGCCGAGCGCCACCGACGACACCAGGTACTGCGTGGCGGTGCCCCACAGCAGCGGTGTGGAGTTGCCGTGGCGGCGCTGCACGAGGGTGCCGGCGCTCATGCCCACCACGCTGAGGCCGGCAGCGAGCAGCGCGCCCAACGTGAGGCCCACCGACTTCGCGAGCAGGCGGTCGACCACGACCACGATCACTCCGGCGAAGCCCAGCGCGACGCCCGCCCATTGCACTCGCCGCAACCGTTCGTGCAGCAGCCCGCGAGCAGCGACAGCGGTGATCACCGGGTGCAGGCCGGCGATCAGCGCCCCGATGCCGGATGGCATGCCCCAGCTGATCGCCAGGAACACACCGCCGAGGTAGACGGCATGCATGCCCAGCCCAGAGACCCCGGCTGCGACCGCTTGCCGGCGCGTGGGTCGTTCGCTTCCGGTGGCGGCGGCGATGCCACCCAGCACCAGCGCGGCGATGGCCAACCGGATGGCCAGGAAGGTGAGCGGGCCGGCGTCCTCGGTGCCGTAGCGCGCGACGACGAAGCCCGTGCTCCACAGCACCACGAACAACCACGGCGCCGCGGCGGCAGCACCCGTCGACACCGCAGGCGCGACGCGAGAAGGGCGGGCCGCCGGAGCGACCCGCCCTTCCCGATCCGTGTGGTCCGACGAGGTCAGACGCCGCCCTCGGTGAGGGTGACTTCGATCGGCGCGTAGTCGGCGCCGTTGATGTCGATGCCCATCGCTTCCAGCAACGCATGCGCTGCCGTCACGATGTCGTTGGTGTACGCCTCGGCATCGGGTGCTGCAGTGAGCACGGTGCTGCCTTCCAGGTTCTTCGTCTCCTGCGACAGGGTGGCGGTGCGCTCCCACGCGGCGGAGTCGATGTAGCCGACGCCGCCTTCGGCCGGCCAGATGAGCTTGTTGATCTCGTTCATCTGCCAGGTCTGGTGCGTGAGGCCCAGGGCCGAACCCTGCTCGGTGACGAGCGTGGCGCAGGCCTCGACGTTGTCGCGGCAGTACGCCCAACCCTGCAGCGAGGCAGCAACGAAGCTGATCGCCGTGGCGTTGTAGGCCTCGTCCGACAGGCGGGTGCCGTCGGCCCAGATGGCGTCCTGCAACATGCCAACACCCTCGTCCTCGTAGGAGATGACGCTGAAGTCCTCGGGCGTGTACAGCTCGCCGGTGTCGGGGTTGATGGCCTCGAGCACCTGTGCGTACTCGTTGTAGGTCATCGCCTCGGCAGCGTCGATGTCGCCTTCGAGCAGACCGACCATGTCGAACTGCTGCGCCACGTTCTCCACCGTGGCCGGGTCGATGCCGGCCTTGGTCATGGCCGCGAACACTTCGAACTCGTTGCCGAAGCCCCAGTTGCCGATCTTGCGACCGGCGAAGTCGGCCGGGCTGGCGATGCCGGCATCAGCGAAGCTGACCTGCAGCGTGCCCGAGCGCTGGAACACCTGAGCGATGTCGACGATGTCGGCTCCGGCTTCGCGGCTGGCGAGCGCCTTGGGCACCCACGAGATGGCGAAGTCGGCGTCGCCATTGGCGAGCACGGTCTGCGGCGTGATGTCGACGGCACCTTCGAGAATGGTGACATCGAGGCACATCGCCTCGTAGAACCCCTCCTCCACCGCTGCGTAGTAGCCGGCGAACTGTGCCTGCGTGACCCACTGCAACTGCAGCTTCACGGGTGTCAGCTCCGCGCAGTCACCCATTGCCATGGTGTCGGTCGGTGCGGTGGTGTCGGCGGGAGCGGTGGTCTCCTCCGGTGCGGTGGTCTCCTGCGGCGCCGTGGTCTCCTCGGCCGGTGCGGCCGTGGTGTCGGAGCTGGTCTCGTCAGAGCCGCACGCGACGGCCACGAACGACAACGCCACCAGTGCGGCGATCACACCCTTGCTTTTGTGCTTCCTCATTCTTGTTCCTCCCCTTCATTGGATTTTGTCTTGAGGTCTGTGTGCAGGCGCTAGGCGCCTTCACGATGTCGGTTGGCCGCGCCGCCGGGTGTGGCCACCCGTTCGAGCAGGTTGGCGATGAAGTAGAACCCCAACCCCAACAAGCACGCACCGGCCACGTAGGCCCACCCGACTGCGTTCTTCGAGTTGACGATGTTGGAGGTGATGCGGTTGCCGAGGCCGTTCTGCGCACCACCAAAGTACTCCGACACGTAGGCGTAGATGACCGACAGCGGTGCTGCCACGCGCAACGCGGTGAACAGGTAGGGCACCGCGTTGGGCACACGCACCTTGCGCATCACCTGCCAGCTGCTGGCGGCATAGCTGCGCATCAGCTCGGCATGCACCGGCGCCACCTGACGCAGGCCCTTGGCCACGTTGACCAGCACCACGAAGAACACCACCAGGGTCACCATCAGCCGGCGCGGCACCACGCTGGTGCTACCCCACATGTTGTTGAACACCGACACCAGCACGAACGCGGGAATGGCGTTGATGGCGATCGACATCGGAGTGATCAGCTGGTCGAGGATGCTGAAGCGGCTGAGCAGGAACGACATCAGCACCCCTGCAATGGTGCCGAACACCAGGCCATAGGCGGCGTTGGTGCCCGAGACCACCATCGCCTCCCAGATGTTGCTCCAGTTCTTGGTGAACTGCGCCCAGATGTCGGTGGGCGCCACCAGGAAGTACGGCTTCAGCTCGAAGAAGCGCACGACGAACTGCCACAGCCCCAGCGCAAGCACGCCGAACACCACGGGCGGCCACACGGCGCGCAGCACACCGGAGAGGCGAGCGGTCATCGGTCCTCCACCCCACGCACGCCGCCACCGAGCTCGGCGCCGCGCAGCGCCTCGCGCACTTCAGTGATCTTCTCGAAGAAACCACCCGTCTCGCGGGTCTCGTCGTCGCGACCGGCGCCCAGCGGCACGTGGATGACGTCGGTGATGCGACCAGGGCGTGGCGACATCACGACCACGCGAGTGCTGAGGTACACGGCCTCGGGTATCGAGTGCGTGACGAAGATGACCGTGGTGTTGGTCTGCGCGCAGATGCGCAGCAACTCGGCCTGCATGTGCTCGCGCGTCATCTCGTCGAGCGCACCGAACGGTTCGTCCATCAGCAGCAGCGGCGGGTGCGCCGCCAGCGCCCGGGCGATGGCGACGCGCTGCTGCATGCCACCGCTGAGCTGCCACGGCATGTGGTCGGCGAAGTCGGGCAGCTTCACCAGCTGCAGCATCTCGCGAGCGCGAGCGCGGCGCTTGGCACGATCCCAGCCCTTCAGCTCCAACGGCAGCTCGATGTTCTTCGCCACCGTGCGCCACTCGAACAGGCCTGCCTGTTGGAAGGCCATGCCGTAGTCCTGGTCGAGTCGCGACTGCTTCGCCGGCTTGCCGTTGACGGTGATGCTGCCCGCTGACGGTTCGGTGAGGTTGGCGATGAGCCGCAGCAGCGTGCTCTTGCCACAACCCGACGGCCCGATGAGCGACACGAACTCACCCGGCTCGACGACGAGGTCGATGCCCACGAGCGCATCGACCTGAGCGACCTTGCCCGCATTGAAGATCTTGTCGACGCCGGTCACCTCGACTGCGCTCACGCCTCTGTCTCCTTCGGACGGTTCCTCATGAACAGCGCGTCGGCCAGCGCCACCAGACATGCCATCGCGAGACCGAGCACCGACGACCCGATGACCGCGGTGTACACGATGGCCGGGTCGCTGGTTGCCTTCTGCCCGAACTCGGTGACCAGCCGGCCGATGCCGCCGCGCAGGCCGGTGGAGATCTCCGAGACCACCACGCCGATGACCGCACCGGCCGCCCCCAGTTTGAGCGCCGGCACGATGTAGGGCACGGCGGCCGGGAACCGCAATTTGAACAACGTGCGATGCCACGGCGACGCCAGGCTGTCCATCAGTTCCAGTGCCGACGGATGTGGCGACTGCAACCCGCGCAGCGTGCCGACGGCGATGGGGAAGAACGTGAGGAAGGCACCGAGCACCGACGCCGTGAGCCAGCGCGGCCACTCCCACCCGGCGATCTCCACCTTGCCACCCCAGGTGGCCACCAGTGGCGCCAACGCAATGAGCGGCACGGTCTGGGAGATGACCAGGTACGGCAGGATGGCCCGCTCGGCAACCCGCAGACGGGTCATCAACACCGCCAGCAACACGCCGGCCACGAGCCCCATCGCGAACCCGGCGAGCACCAGCCGGAACGAGAACCACACGCCCTTGAGCACCACCGACAGCACCGTCTCGTCGGAGGCGCGGTTGATGGGATCGCCGAACCGCGAGTAGATGTCACTGATGTGCGGCATGATGCTGTCCTTCGCGCGCGGCAGGATCTTCCACCCCAGCACGTCGCCACCGTTCTGCGGGCCCACCGCTTTGTAGCCCTCCCAGACAGCGGCGATCAGTGCCATCGACAGCACGAACATCAGCACCCTGCGCGCGCGCCGCCACAGCGGGCGAGCGGCACGGGCGGCGGGCGGGGCGGTGCCTGGTGGGGCGGTGACGGAGCTCATGAGACGCGGTGCGACCATACGCCGCGCGACCACCGCACGTGTGCGGAGCGGATGAAGAGAACATGTCGAGCATGTGCCACGGGTGGTCGCGCCTTTCAGTTCTTGGCCCGTACGTGATCGGCCACTGCGGGCATCACCTTCTCGCCGTAGGCCTGCAGCGTGTGGTCCTTGTCGTCGTGCTGCAGGTAGACCGCGAACTGATCGACGCCGAGGTCCTTCAGATCTTGCATGCGTTGGATGTGGGTCTCGACCGGGCCGACGATGCAGAACCGGTCGACGATCTCGTCGGGCACGAACGTGGTGTGGCTGTTGCCCGACTGACCATGCTCGTTGTAGTCGTAGCCCTGACGGTTCTTGATGTAGTCGGTGAGCGCCTTGGGCACCGGCGCGTCGTCGCCGTAGCGGGCCACGATGTCGGCGACGTGGTTGCCCACCATGCCGCCGAACCAGCGGCACTGCTCGCGCCCGTGGGCCAAACCGGCCTCGGTGCCGTCGGTGACATAGGCCGGAGCCGCGACACAGATC
>ERZ1026796.463-NODE-463-length-33055-cov-3.363520_pt1 | contig 33055 bp, 27 predicted proteins | sample MGYA00520874_ERZ1026796 | MGnify/ENA primary metagenome ERZ1026796 (study PRJEB33270, sample SAMEA104284474) | anaerobic digester metagenome | biome: Anaerobic digester microbiome; feature: mesophilic sludge digester; material: Anaerobic digester biomass | place...
GATCGACCGCGTCCACCGCGAGCTGAGCGACGAGGACATAGCCCGCATTGCCGATGCCTATCACGCCTGGCGGGGCGACCTGGGATCGCCGAGCGCCCGCTCGGCAGGGGCAGAGGCCGAGCAGGCGCTCGGCGCCCCCAGATACGAGGACGTGCCCGGCTTTTGCAAGGCGGCGACTCTGGACGAAATCCGGGGCCACAACCACATCCTGACCCCTGGCCGTTACGTGGGCGCCGCCGAGGTGGAGGATGACGGGGAGCCCTTCGAGGAAAAGATGGAGCGGCTGGCGGCCGAGCTGCGCGACCAAATGGCGCAGGCTGCCAAACTCGACGGGCTGGTCTGGGCCAACCTGGAGGAGATCGGGTATGGCAAGTGACGATTGGCGAGTAACCACCCTTGGTGAGGTTATTGAGCTAAAGAGGGGATATGACTTGCCAAAGCAAGATCGCCGCCCTGGGCCTTACCCGATTGTATCTTCCTCTGGCATCAGCGGCTCCCACGTTGAGGCAAAAGTACCAGCTCCTGGTGTAGTGACAGGGCGCTATGGCACTATTGGACAAGTATTCCACATTGTGGAAGACTTCTGGCCACTCAATACTGCGCTCTACGTGCGCGACTTCAAGGGCAACGACGTTCGCTTCATCAGTTACCTCCTTCAGACCCTTGACTTCTCCGCATATTCTGATAAGGCTGCTGTTCCAGGTGTCAATCGGAACCACCTTCACATGGCATCTGTGCGCGTTCCCGGGATCAAGGAACAGCAGGCCATCGCCCACATCCTGGGCACTCTGGACGACAAGATCGAACTGAACCGGCACATGAACGAGACGCTGGAGGGGATCGCGGCGGCCCTGTTCAAATCCTGGTTCGTCGACTTTGACCCCGTGCGCGCAAAGGCCGCCGGCGAGCAGCCCCCCGGCTTCGCTCCTCACATCGCCGACCTGTTCCCGGACGAGTTTGAGGAGTCAGAGCTGGGGGAGATTCCGACGGGGTGGCGAGTTGAGCCGATTGGCGACGTGGTGGAGGCGGTAGGTGGAGGCACGCCGAGTACCAAAAACCCAGTTTACTGGAATGAAGGCGTGTATCCTTTTGCAACACCCAAAGATCTCTCCGGCCTGTCCAGTCCAATCCTCCTTGCCACGGAGCGAAGGGTTACGGATGCCGGGTTATCCAAAATCAGTTCCGGTCTTCTCCCTGTGGGTACGGTGCTTCTCTCGTCCCGCGCACCGGTGGGCTATCTCGCAATTGCTCATGTCCCTGTCTGCGTGAATCAGGGATTTATCGCCATGATCTGCGATGGCAAAGTATCGAACTATTACGTTTTGAACTGGGCAGATGCCAACATGGCCAAGATCAAGATGCGGGCTAGCGGGACGACGTTCGCCGAGATCAGCAAGAGAAACTTTCGGCCTATTCCGGCGTTGGTTCCAGCAGCAGAAGTGATGGCAGCGTTCGATAGCGTCGTAGAACCATTATACACAAAGATGCGGCTGAACCTTGAGGAATCACGTACATTGGCTGAATTGCGTGATACCCTCTTGCCTAAGCTCATCTCCGGCGAGCTGAGCGTGCCCGATACTGAGCGGACTATTGGGAGGTACGTCTAATGGCCAACATCGACTTGACACAGGCTGAAGCCGATGCACTGATCGCGATGGAAAAACATCGAGTCAACGACGAATGGCACAATTTCCCTGCGCTCGGTGGGGCACTTGTCCTTCCTTTGCAGTCACCTGACAGGCGAGAACAATTCTTGCTGGACATCAGCCAGGGTAGGATTGACCTGCTCAAAGTGAAAATGCAAAATCGGGCACGACAAGTTGTGGTATTAGTGCGACTGGATTTATGGGGTGCTCCACACCGTAACCCGGACGGAGCGGAAGTGCCCTGTCCACACCTACATATATACCGTGAGGGCTACGGTGACAAGTGGGCATTCCCTGTTCCGTGGGATGAATGCGACGCAACCTCCAACCTTTGGCAGGCGCTGGATGACTTTATGAAGTACTGCTGCATTACTCAACCACCTTATATCCAGCGAGGATTGTTCTCATGATACACGAGATTCAAAGGCTTCTTGATGAATATGTCGCTTGGCTTAAAGACAAGACTGTCCTGCGTCAGATCGACGATTGGGTAGAGATCACTGCCCCATACCTTGACCGACACAATGACTACCTTCAGTTATATGCCAAGAAGGAGGACAATGGCTTTGTCTTAACCGATGATGGCCATACCATTGAGGACCTGGTGCAAAGCGGATGCAAGCTTGAAAGCCCCAGGCGCCGAGAGTTGCTCAAGATGACTCTCAATGGGTTTGGCGTACAACTTGTAGGCGATGAGTTGGTGGTCCATGCGTCAGAGGGCAACTTTGCAGTCCGCAAACACAACCTTGTCCAGGCAATGCTAGCAGTCAACGACATGTTCTACCTTGCCGTCCCGATGGTCGCTAGTCTTTTTTATGAAGATGTTGTTGCGTGGTTCGATCTACTCGAGGTGCGGTATACACCTAAGGTCAAGTTCACAGGCAGAAGCGGATATGATCACCTGTTCGACTTTGTCATTCCCAAGTCACGACGTCAACCAGAGCGGATAGTCCAGACGATCAACCGACCCCGACGGGATACAGCACAGGCCGTGGCATTCTCATGGGTTGATACAAAAGAGGTGCGACCGCCAGAGTCAAAGGCTTACGCCTTTCTCAATGACTCCGAGTCGCCCGTGTCGCGTGACGTCGTGGATGCATTATCAAGTTATGGTGTCCAGCCCATATTCTGGAGCAACCGAGAGAGCGTGCGAGAGGAACTTGTGGCGTGAGCGGGCTGCGCTTACCGAATCTCGTTGAGGACGCTGTCCTGGCTTGACGTGCGGGCTTAGCTGCACGGTCCTACATGGCCAGAAGTTTGTTCTAGGCGACTGATTCCGGAGACTTTGTGAAAGGTTTCAACGCTTACATGAACGGCTACCAGGCACACTGGCATCAAGATCGCGAGCTGCCGCCGGGGCGGGGGTGGCACAATGCAAAGCGGAATCCTCGGATTCTTCCCCGAAAGCACTGGCATCGCTGATGTGTGGCAATGGAAAGACCTCTTTCTGGGGAAGGCAAAATTCTGCGTGTTCTGTCACCAACAGTGGGTTGCCTGGGTGAAGGAACAGGATGGGGTTGGAGCGTGGTCCGGCTGGCTGGAGTACGTTGAGGCGAGGTATGGATATGGCGCGTGACGAGGGGGCCGAGCAGGCGCTCGGCGCTCCCGGGGCTGGGCTCGCCGAGCGCCAGCTCGGCGCCACCCACCGTGGCTGGTACAGCCGCGGCTATCTGCCACACTGCGACCATCCCGGCTTGCTCCAGTCCATCACCTACCGGCTCGCCGACAGCCTGCCGGCGATGGCCGTGGAGCGGATGGACGCCGAGCTTGGCAGCCTGCCGCCGCAGCAACGGGTCAGGGAACGGCGCAGGCGCATCGAGGAGTGGCTGGACGCGGGGTACGGCTGCTGCGTGCTGCGTTGGCCGGAGGCGGCGGGGTGCGTGGTGGAGAACTGGCAGCACTTTGCCGGCGAGCGGTACGATCTGATAGCATGGGTGGTGATGCCGAACCACGTGCACCTGCTTGTGCGGGTGTACGAGGGCGTGCCGCTGGGCAAGGTGGTGCAGTCGTGGAAGAGCTATACCGGGAAAAAGATTCGGGGGATGATGGAGGATGGCCGAGCAGGCGCTCGGCGAGCCCAGGAGGATGGGGTGTGGATGCGGGAGTACTGGGATCGGTATATTCGAGACGAGGATCATTTTGATGCGGTGGTGCGGTATATCCACGACAATCCGGTGAAGGCGGGACTGGTGGCAGAGGCTGAGGACTGGCCGTGGAGCAGCGCGCGCGAGTTTGCCGGGATCGCCGAGCGCCTGCTCGGCTTGCCTGATAGGTGATTGAAATGAGCCCACGCTTCAGCGAACAGGGCATCTACGTGCGCCTCGGTTCCACCAACCGCCGGGCCGGCCCCGAGATCCTGGCCGAGATGCAACGATCGATCGCGGGCCTGTCGTTCGACCAACTCCCATACCCCGACCTGTCGTCCGAGGACCTCGATCCGGCCAGGGTGCAGCGTTTCTTCAAGCAATCGGGCCGCGAGGACAACGCGAAGCACCTGGAGTCCCTGGGTGTGCTGATCGCTCATGCCGGCCGGCTGGTGCCATCTCACGGCGGTCTGATCCTCTTTGGCCGCGACGCAGTGCGCCGTCGGGTCTTTCCCGACGCGGCCGTGAGCTGCGCTCGCTTTCGCGGGACAGACAAGGTGGATTTCCTCGACCGGGTCGCCCTCGATGACGAGACGGTACTGGAAGTGATAGAGGATGTGTTCAAGTTCATCCGCCGCAACACCCGGCTGGCCGCGAGGATCACGGGCGTGCGCCGCGAGGACATACCGGAGTACCCGGAGATCGCCCTGCGCGAGGTACTGGTCAACGCCATAGCCCACGCCGACTATTCCCTGACCGGGATGCGTATCCGGGTAGCCATCTATGCCGACCGGTTGGAGGTCGAGAATCCGGGCATGCTGCCCTTTGGCATGACGCTTGACGATTTCAAGGCCGGCGTCAGCCGCATCCGCAACCGCGTCATCGCCCGGGTGATGCGCGAGCTTGGCCTCCTGGAGGAGTGGGGCACCGGCTACCGCCGTGTCCTGGAAGACTGCCGCGCCGGCGGCTATCCGCCGCCCGAGTGGCAGGAGTTGGGGCCGGCGTTGCGGGTGGTGTTTCGGCCACATCCTTTGACATTGGCCAGCACAGAGGATGACACTATAAATGACACTGTAAATGACACTGTAAATGATCGCCAGCGCTGGTTCCTGGCTCAACTGCGACAGGGAAACCGGGTCACGTGGCGCGAGATTGTCCAACAGTACCAGGTTTCTGAGAGCACGGCCAAGCGGGACATTGCCGATCTACAGGCAAAGCAGCTCGTCGAGTTCGTGGGCGCGCCCAAGACGGGGCGCTACCGGCTCCGGGAGCAGCCATGACCGCCTTTACCGAGTCGATCGTCGAGGAAGCTGCCCTGGCCTGGCTGGAGGGCCTGGGCTATGCCGTCCTGCACGGCCCCGACATCGCCCCAGGCGAGCCCTTTGCCGAGCGCGAGGACTATGGCCAGGTCGTGCTGGAACGGCGGCTGCGCCAGGGGCTGCAGCGCCTCAATCCCGACGCCCCGGCCGACGCCCTGGACGAGGCCTTTCGCCGCCTCACCCGGCCCGACTCGCCCTCGCTCGTGGCGAACAACCACGCCATCCACCGCTACCTGGTGGAGGGCGTGCCGGTGGAGTACCAGCGCGCCGACGGCTCCTTCCGCGGTGACCTGATCCGCGTCCTGGACCACGAGGAGCCCGAGGACAACGACTTCCTGGCCATCAACCAGTTCACCGTCGTCGAGGACCGGCGCGAGCGCCGGCCCGACGTCGTCCTCTTTGTCAACGGCCTGCCGCTGGCCGTGATCGAGCTGAAGAACGCCGCCGACGAGAACGCCGACGTCTGGAAGGCGTTCAACCAGCTCCAGACCTACAAGCAGCAGATCCCATCGCTGTTCACCTACAACGAGGCGCTCCTCGTATCCGACGGCGTGCTGGCCCGCCTCGGCACCTTGACCGCGAACCGCGAGTGGTTTCTGCCGTGGCGCACCATCACCGGCGAGGATCTGGCCTCGCCCGGCCTGCCCGAGCTGCAGGTGGTGCTGGAAGGCGCCTTTGACCGGCGGCGCTTCCTGGACCTGATCCGGCACTTTGTCGTCTTTGAGGACGTGGGCGGCGGCGTGCTGGTGAAAAAGATGGCCGCCTACCACCAGTACCACGCCGTCAACGTCGCCGTCGAAGAGACGGTGCGCGCCTGCACCCCGGCCGACGCCCCGCGGCGCGTCGGCGAGAAGCGCGGCACCTACCTGGCGCGGCAGGCGCCCGACACCGAGCCGGGCGACCGCCGGGTCGGCGTCGTGTGGCACACCCAGGGCGCCGGCAAGAGCCTGACGATGGCCTTTTACGCCGGGCGCGTCGTGCTCCACCCGGCGATGGAAAACCCGACCCTCGTCGTCCTCACCGACCGCAACGACCTCGACGAGCAGCTCTACGGCACATTTTGCCGGTGCCACGAGCTTCTGCGCCAACAGCCTGTCCAGGCCCAGAGCCGCGCCCACCTGCGCGAGCTGCTCCACACCGGCTCGGGTGGGGTGGTCTTTACCACGGTGCAAAAGTTCTTCCCGAGCCCCGGAGAGGACGAGTATCCACTGCTGTCCGACCGGCGCAACATCGTGGTCATAGCCGACGAGGCCCACCGCAGCCAGTACGACTTTATCGACGGCTTTGCGCACCACATGCGCGACGCGCTGCCCAACGCATCATTCATCGCCTTCACCGGCACACCCATCGCCCTGGCCGACCGGAACACGCGGGCCGTGTTCGGCGACTATATCAGCATCTATGACATCAAGCAGGCCGTGTACGACGGCGCCACGGTGCCGATCTATTACGAGGGCCGCCTGGCCAGGCTGGAGCTCGACGAGGCCGAGCGCCCGCGCATCGATCCCGAGTTCGAAGAGCTGACGGAGGGTGAAGAGGTCGAGCAGAAGGAGCAGCTCAAGACCAGGTGGGCGCAGCTCGAAGCCGTGGTCGGCGCCGAAAAGCGCATCGCCCTCGTCGCCCAGGACCTGGTGGAGCATTTCGAGGGCCGGCTGGAAGCGATGGACGGCAAGGCCATGGTCGTGTGCATGAGCCGCCGCATCTGCGTCGACCTGTACAACGCCATCGTCGCCCTGCGCCCCGGCTGGCACGACGACGACGATGACGCCGGGCTGATCAAGATCGTGATGACCGGCTCGGCGTCGGACCTCCTCGACTGGCAGCCGCACATCCGCACCAAGGCCGCCCGCGAGGAGCTGGCCCGCCGCTTCAAGGACCCCGCCGACGCGTTCACGGTGGTCATCGTGCGCGACATGTGGCTCACCGGGTTCGACGCGCCCTGCCTGCACACGATGTACGTCGACAAGCCGATGCGCGGCCACGGCCTGATGCAGGCCATCGCCCGCGTCAACCGCGTGTTCCGGGACAAGCCGGGCGGCCTGGTGGTCGACTATCTCGGGCTGGCCAACGAGCTGCGCGAGGCGATGGCCGTCTATGCCGAGAGCGGCGGCCAGGGCGAGACGGCGGTCGACCAGGAAGAGGCCGTCGGGGCCATGCTTGCCAGGTACGAGGTCTGCCGCGGCATCTTTTACGGCTTTGACTGGTCCGCCTGGACCGCAGGCGACGCGGCGGCCCGCCTGTCGTTGCTGCCCGCCGCCCAGGAGCACGTGCTGCTTCAAGAGGACGGCAAGGCGCGGCTCTCGGCGGCGGTCACCGAGCTGTCGAAGGCGTTTGCCCTGGCCGTGCCCCACGAGCGGGCGCTGGCCGTGCGCGACGACGTCGCCTTTTTCCAGGCGGTCAAGGCGGCCCTCGTCAAGAGCCACGGCGCAGACGGGCGCGGCCGCGACCAGCTCGACTATGCCATCCGCCAGATCGTCTCCCGCGCCGTCGCATCCGACCAGGTGATCGACATCTTTGCCGCCGCCGGCCTGCAAAAGCCCGACATCTCGATCCTGTCCGACGAGTTCCTGGCCGAGGTGCGCGGCCTGCCCCACCGCAACCTGGCCGTCGAAACGCTGCGCAAGCTGCTCGAGAGCGAGATCCGGGCGCGGCGGCAGCGGAACGTGGTCCAGGCGCGCTCCTTTGCCGGCATGCTGGAGCAGACGATCCGCCGCTACCAGAACCGGGCCATCGAAGCCGCCGCCGTCATCGAGGAGCTGATCGCCCTGGCGCGCGACATACGCGCCGCCGACCGGCGCGGCGAGGACCTGGGACTGACCGAGGAGGAGATCGCCTTCTACGACGCGCTGGAAGTCAACGACAGCGCCGTTCAAGTACTCGGCGACGAGACGCTGCGGATCATTGCCCAGGAGCTGGTGCGGGCGGTGCGCAACAATGTGACCATCGACTGGACGCTGCGGGAGAACGTGCGCGCCAGGATGCGCGTCCTCGTCAAGCGCATCCTGCGCCGCTACGGGTACCCGCCCGACAAGCAGGAGAAGGCGACGCAAACGGTGCTGGAGCAGGCGGAGGTGTTGTGCAGGGATTGGGCGGTGGCGTGATGCAAACGGGGCATAACCGGCGCAATCAGCAGCGGGCGTGCGAGATCCAGTCGGCCTATCCGGGCCGTAGGAAGCCGGAAGCAGCCTGATGTTCTTTGCCTATCCTCTATGTCAGTAGAATCGTTTCCAGCCCTTCTCGCGCAGGCCGAAGCACAGGTTAAAACCATCGATGTAGGCGATGACACGTTTCATCCGCGTTGCTCCCGAAAAAGGGACACCCACCCTTGCGGGTGGGCATCGGCCCGGAGATGCTATCTCCGGGGGAGTTACGATGGTATTATACCATACTCTTGAGAGAAGTCATATCCCACTACCTCTGTGTTCTCGCGGATGCGTCAACGACTATCCAATACGCCAGCCTCAGGCTCGTGCGGAAATCTGTCAAGAAGGCGTCACTCGCTTCCCATGGCGCGCCCGGGTGGACCTGTTGTACGCGCTGGCGGCCCACGGCCAGGTTGTTGCTGCCTGCGTGGACGAGCCCGTCCTCCACCCCTATGTGAAGAGACCTGTCCTGGACAGGTCTCTCGGTTTGTTCCCCAATGCCAGGGAGGGGTGTTACTATCCACCCCTCCCTGTTTGGATTTGTCTGCGCTCTGGTCTCTGGTCGAGGACGTGCTTCAGGTTCTCCGCTGTTAGGAGTCCCGCGTCCACACTCGAGTCCAGGAACGGCCGTACGTCATTTGCGACATGCTCCCAGGTGACAGCTTGCAGCCGGGAGTGCACGGCCTGCTGCCAGTTATCCTCTGTCAACGGTTCGGCTTCCCAGCCTGTCTGCTGCAAGGCATTGTTGAGCAAGGTCAGGTTGGGCGCCGGCCAATCGGGATCGCTCAGATACCACAACAGGTCATAGACGTCGCGCCCCTTGAGATAAGGACGCTGCAAGATAGCATGCAGTTTACCCGCCAGAAGCGATGCACGGTCGTGGTGATAAAGCTGCAAGGGTACGTGCCGGCGGATGACGGTCGTTGCCAGTCCTGCCCCGGCCGGCGGATTGGTATCCACTTCCATCTTGACGGCCAGCACTTCATCTCGGTGAGGGGACAGCTCCAGCTCGTAAAGCAAGCCACGAAAGCGGATGAAGGCACTGTGCACTGCCTTCTGGTCGCTGACCTTCAGGTCAAGGGTGTAGCCTTCGGCGGTGAAGGCGGATTGAATGGTGCGTAGGTAGGCACGAAAATCATACTGAGACGGGGCTTGCTCCAGGGCAAAGTCCAGGGCCTCCGAGTAGCGGGCACTGGCATAGAGGAAACGGAGGGCAGTTCCTCCGTGGAAGGCCAAAGGGATCATTGCGCCAGCGCGTTGGAGTATGCCCAGGATTCGCAACAAGATGGACAATTGCGATGACGAAGGGTCCGGCGGCAACCGCTGCACATCGGCGCAACGTCCTCACCTCTCTGATAACACCGAGACCGACCTGGGTTTCACTTGGCTCAATCCTTTGTTGCTCACCCAGGCAGTGAATCCTATGCCGGGCCTGTTCGGCTCGCGGAGAAAGAGACTTTGCTCCCCCGACACAACAATCCGCTATATTCCCCATCCGGTGTTGTCTTTCTGCACGTTCACAGCACCTCAGCACTCGGGGAAAAGAGGGCCATGCCGACCAGGTATCCAAAGAGGGTCTGGGCTCCTCAGGGTGCGTGCCCGCAAAGGAGCTGGACCGGCGTGGACAAAATCCCGGGAAGCGTGTATAATCATACGTGTAGGTTATAAGCCGATACCGGCAGATCGAGCGGCTGAAACAGGATCTGGCTGGGGCCGAGCAGGCGCTCGGCGCTCCCGGGGCTGGGCTCGCCGAGCGCCTGCTCGGCTTGTCTGACGGGTAATTGAAATGAGCCCGCGCTTCACCGGCCTGTCGTCGAGGAAGCCGCGCTCGCAGTTAACGACAACGCCGTTCAAATGGGCTACCTTGTACCAACTTGCCCCAAGGAGGAGGAAAGACATGAAGGTTGATCGGATCGAGCTGTTCCACGTAGCAATCCCGCTTCCCAAGCCGTTCTACCCGGCCTGGATCCCCGGCTATCCTCAGACCGTCAACCGCTTCAACCTGCTACGCGTGACCACGGACGAAGGCGTGCAGGGCGTTGCCGCAGGCGTGGCATTCGAACAGGAGCGCGAGGGGTTGGGCAGCCTGCTCGGCCCCTACCTGATCGGCCTCGACCCGGTCGACATCCCCACCGTCCGCCAGCGCATCCGCGAAGCGAGCTTTTTGGGTTGGCGCAACTACTGGCTCGAAGCCGCGTTCTGGGACATCAAGGGCAAGGTCGAGGGCAAACCGGTGTGGGCCCTGCTCGGCGGCAAGGAGGGCGGCCGCGTGAACGTCTATGCATCCACCGGCGAGGTCCACCCACCTGCCAGGCGCGCCGAGGAGGTGCTCGAGCTGTGCGACATGGGCTTCAAGGCCGTCAAGCTGCGAGTGCACAGCTTTGACCCGGCAGAGGACGTGGCCCAGGTAGCGGCCGTGCGCGGCGCCGTTGGTGACTCGGTGACGCTCGGCGTGGATGCAAACCAGGGCTGGCGGGTGGCGCTTATCGACGATGCACCGCTGTGGACCCTGGAGCGCGCGGTCGATTTTGCTCGCGCCTGTATGGACCTCGGTGTGGCCTGGATCGAGGAGCCACTGGACATGCACGCCTACGACGAGCTGGCAGATCTGTGCCGCCAGTCGGATGTGCCCATCGCGGGTGGCGAGATGAACGGTGGCTGGCACGAGTTCAAGGTCATGCTCGAAAAGGGCAGCTATGACATCTACCAGCCCGACGCGACCATGGGCGGCGGCATCGGCGACGCGGCACGGGTCATGGAGACCTGCCGCGAGAGAGGCCTGGGCTACACACCCCACACCTGGACCAACGGCCTCGGCTTTCTCATCAACCTGCACGTCTATGCCGCAGGACCGCGTACCCACCCCATCGAGTACCCCTTCGAGCCCCCGGGCTGGGTGCCCGAGGCCCGCGACGGCCTGCTGGTCGAGCCGATCCAGGTCTCGGCCGACGGCACGGTCGCCGTACCCGATGCGCCGGGATTGGGCATCGAGATCGACGACGCCAGGCTCGCACGCTACGGCGAGAAGTATTTCGAGATCACGTCGAGTGGGCTCGCCATCAAGACGATCCGCGACAAGGGCCTGTTCACCGCGCTCAAGCTGGCGCGCAAGAAACGGCGGTAGCGGGCGCTCGGGCAGGTGCTGGCCGCAAGCCGGGCCGCGTCGTTCTTCTTGCTGAAGGCAGCACGTTGTCGGCTCAATAGGCGGCCTTTTCGCTCAGATTTAGGGTTCACATGCGCTCTAGAGCAACGAGCGAACCAGTTTTATGGCCTGGGCGGCGTCGTTGCCATAGCCGTCGGCTCCGATCTGCTCTGCATACTTCTTGGAGACCGGAGCGCCGCCGATGATGACCTTCACCTGGTCGCGCAGTCCCTGGCGCTTGAGCTCTTCGATGACGTCCTCCATGCCCAGCATGGTGGTGGTCAGCAGGCCGGACAGGCCCAGCACCTGCGGCTCGTGGTCGCGGACGGCCTGGGCAAAGGCCTCAGCCGACACGTCTACGCCGAGGTTCACCACGGTAAACCCGGCGCTCTCGAGCATAAAGCCGACCAGGTTCTTGCCGATATCGTGCACATCGCCCCGGACCGTGCCGAGGACGACGGTGCCCTGGGATGTTCTGTCGCCCGCAGTCAGCACGGGAGCCAGAACCTTCATGCCCACCGTAAAGGCCTCGCCGGCCCCCATCAATTCTGGCAAAAAGTACTCGCCCGACTCGAAGCGATCGCCGCAGGTTCTGAGGCCGGCCATCATGGCTTCAAGGAGCTCCTTGGGATTCTGCCCGGCGTCAAGGGCGCTCGTGACCATGTCCTCCATGTCGTAGACGTTGCCTTCGGCGACGGCCGCTGCAATTGCCGTTTTCATGCTAGTACCTCCCATATTTCTCGACCAGTTGGAAGACATAGTTGGCCTTTTCCAGGCTGGCTCCTGGCGGCACCGAAGCGATGGTGACCATCAGGTTCGCTCTGACCTCTTTCGCCAGACCGCAGATGCGCTGCACCGTTGTTTCGAGCTGTGCCTCACTGGCGTCGCGCAGGTACTTGCCATGTACAAGATAGGTATAGCTCTGCTTGTGCTTCCTGGCCAGTTCCAACATGGGGCGGTCGTACTCTGGCAGGCTGAGGCCCTCCGGGGTCACCGGGAAGACATAGTTGGTAAAGACACCGAACCCCTTGGCCAGCACCGGATCCTCCAGGTTTTCCAGCGTCTCCTGGGGCGAAGGAACGAGGTAGGAGATGGTCACTTTCCTGTCCAGGGCCTCCCAGGCGCGGACCCGGTAGGGGTGCACGTACTTGAAATAGTCCCCCCGGCTCATGATCGGTTTGGCCGCGTACTGATCGACCATTGTGGAGCCCATCAGCGACAACCCGTTCTCCACCGCCAATTGGAAGATGCGGACGCATAGCTGTGTGGTCAGCTCCATGATGGCCGGGTAGATGTCTGGATTCCCGAAACGCCGGATCTTGTCCCGTGTGGCCTGGTCCTTGGCCTCTGTATAATCCCTGTGGATGCGCAGATCCGTGGGCAGGTCATGGTCACCGCGCAACAGCATGGCCAGGTCCCAGGGCCCATCCATCATGAGCATGAACAACGAATCGGGGAACCGGCGCTGCGCCTCCCGGTTGATGTCAAAGACCATCTTCAGGTACCCGGTTGCCTGTTCCGGGATCTGGATCTTGGCGATATCCTCCTGCTTCTTGATCGGATAGTCCACGGCGTAGGGCACGCGCCGCTTTTCTATCTTGAACACTGTGCCGAGTTCCGCCGGTCCCACGCACATGAGTCCCAGCCAATAAGGCACCGCCACCACATCCGCCCGTACTTGCTCGCGGACGAGGCCGAATAGTTCCAGGTTGGCATCCACGCTCTTTGATAGGAGATCATAGTCGAACCTGGGATCCACCAGGTCCGGCTCCACGTTGGTAGCTGCCAGAAAAGTGGCGGGGCGGTCGGCCAGCGTAACGGACGAGACCATGAATCTCTCGATGCCCGTCAGCGTGCCGAGGTGCAGCTTGTGTTTCAGAAGGACCTTGCCCATTGTCAACATCGGGTTTGCCATATCGCACCTCCCTGGGTTCTAACGGCACTTCTACAGAGTATGAATCACAATGCCATATTACCAGATTCTGCTCGCGGTGTCTGTTGCCTGTACAACAACGAGCGAGACGTGATTCAGCATGGTCTCAGCACTGCATCAGCCCCCAGGCCAGCTCCACCGCCTCGCGTGCGTCAGGGGCATAGCCGTCCGCGGCCATTTCGCCGGCCAGGTGTGGAGTAATCGGCGCCCCGCCGACGATGACCTTGACTGTGGAACGCAGCCCGGCATCCTCTAAAGCCTGGATGACCAACCGCTGGTTCTGCACAGTTGTCGTGAGGAGCGCGGACATGGCCAGGATGTCGGGTTGGTGCTCGCGCACGGCCGCAACGAAACTCTTGGCGGGGACATCCACCCCCAGATCAATGACGCGGAACCCGCGGGCGGTGAGGAGCATGGATACGATGTTCTTCCCGAGGTCGTGGATGTCACCCCGGACCGTGCCGAAAACCACGGTGCCCAGGGACGGAACCTGCTGCCCTGAGGCGATGGTACATGGCTCGATGAGGGCCAGGGATTCTTTCATTACCGAGGCGGACCACATCACATCGGCCAGCTCCAGCTCGTTCGCGTCGTACAGCTCCTCGACCTGGCGCATACCGCTTGATAGGGCATTGAGGGCCAGCATGGGGTCCACGTCACTTTCAACCGCACGTTCGACCCAACTGCGGGCTTCCCAAGCCCGCGCCGAGAGAACGGCTTCCCGCAAGCCGTCCAGGATCTGGGCGTGCTCCGGGGTGATCACCACCCAATGGCGCCCCTTCTTCCAGATAAGCCCCTGCTTTTTGAGCTCGTTGAGCAGAACGGTGATGGTGCTGCGGTTAGCAGCTACCAACTGGGCGATGTCTTCGTGCGTGAGGTCCGCGGCAATCTCCAAACCCCGCTCCGTGGCAATGCCATGCCGTCGGGCCAGGTCCATCAGGCTGCGCTTGAGGCGCTGCTGGACATCAAGCAGGCCAAGGTCGCGAGCCCTGTCCGATGAGGACTTGGCGCTCTGCGCCAGCTTTTTCATCAGCAGGGACGAAAAGCGGGCGTTCGTCGTGAGCAGGCGGTCGAACTCCGAGGGTTGCAGGGCGATCACCTTTGACTCGTCGAGCGATTGGGTAATGGTGTCGTGGTCGTGGCCGAGCAGGTATGCTGTGGCACCAGCCAGTCCGCCCGCGCCCAGTACCCGATAGGCGTAGGCTCTGCCGTCGGGGAGGAGCGCGTACTCCTTCAGGTTTCCACTACGAACGACAAAGACATACTCGACCGGATCGCCCTGCCAGTGAAGCACCTCGCCCCGGGCAAGGCATCTGATCCCGCCGAGGTGGCTGGCCTCAACGCGCTCAAGAAACTGCCTGTCGAGTTCTTCGGCATCGCGTGCGAAATGCTCTCCTGTCACTCGGACCTGGCTCCCTTGCATTGTCCATGCCGCTTGTGCCCTATGCGTGCGTATCATTATAGTCGCGGCGGTCACGGGCGTCAAGCTGAACCCTCCTGGGTCCCATTACTCATAGCGAACACCGGGGAATTGTTCTATTCCATCAAAGGCTGGTATAATAGTAGAGGCTTCACCCGTCGCTGGGCCAAGAGAGTCCAGTGGCCTACGCACAACTCCATCACAAACAGCAGATCTCCGGGTTCATTCCCTGCCCACAAAACCAGGGAAGCCTCAGATGATACGGGATAGACCAGAAAGAGAGGAAAAAGCGATGGCAACAGTCGAGTTTACGGTGAACCGGAACGAGATCCAGGCCGGCGAGTGTGTCACCCTGTACTGGCGGGTGGATGGCGTCAAGGCAGTATATGCCTACGCTGACGGCGAGCATTGGCAGGAGCATGGCGTCGTCGGCGAAGGACATCGCGAGGTCTGTCCGTCGCAGACCACCACCTACAATCTCCGTGTGATTCACCAGGACGACTCGAAAGAAGTGCGCAAGATAGTCGTTACCGTGCGGCCGGGTTCGGTCATCCAGCACTTTAGCGTCGACCGGGGTGAGATCCGCAGCGGCGAGTGCGTGACCTTCCGCTGGCACGTGGAGGGAGTCAAGGAGGTCTATTTTCACCGCGAGGACAATCCGTGGCGGGAGAAAGGTGTAGCGGGTATAGGGGAAGCGGAGCGCTGTCCTTCCGGCACGTCCACCTTCTGCCTGCGGGTAGTCAAGCGCGACGACTCGGTCGAGGTAGGCCGCATTACCGTCCACGTGCACGACTGAGTCCGGCAGCTCCACGCAGTGCCAGGCGTGAACACGCGCCTGGCACTGCGTGGAGCTGGCCTTGCACCTGGCGGCTATCATCTTGGCCGTCGCATCCCGGGTTCGAGTCCGGGGTGCCATCTTGACCGTTCATAAGCATCACTCCGAGATGGAGCGATTGCGGGTAGGTCGGGCGTGGACAAAATCGCCAGTTGCGTTTATAATCAAGCATGGAGGTGAGGTGCGCATGAGTGATGAGCAACTGCTGCAACGGATCGACCAGAATGCCAGGGTCATGACCGGCAAGCCGGTGATTCGAGGCACACGGCTGACTGTCGAGTACGTCGTGAACCTGCTGGCCCACGGCGCCAGCGAGCAAGAGATCCTGGACGAGTACGAAGGGCTGACCCCCGAGGATATCCAGGCTTGCTTGCTGTTCGCTGCTCAATGTTTGCAGAGCACGTTCGTCATGCCCCTCGTGATGGATCCGGCCTGAATGAGGTTCCTCGTCGACGAGTGCACCGGCCCAGCCGTCGCCCGCTGGCTGCGAGAGCAAGACCACGACGTGTTCTCGGTCTTTGAGCAGGCACGGGGGATGGATGACGACGCGGTAATCGACAAATCGTTTGCCGAGAACCGCATCCTCATCACCAACGACAAGGACTTTGGCGAAAAGATCTATCGCGAGCGGCGCCCCCACCGGGGCGTCGTTCTTCTTCGTCTGGACGATGAACGGTTCGCCAACAAGATCACCGTCGTGCAACGGCTCCTGGAGAACCACGCAAACCGGCTTGCCTCTCGATTTGTCGTGGTCACCGAGACCACCGTCCGCTTTGCCCGACCTGTGCCCGAGCAGTAGGCAAACTCGCTGCCTTAAGAGTATCGCTGCTCGCTTCGCGTACGGTCAGCCCAGGGCCAATGCCGGATTCTTCGTTACTGCTCAGCCGCCCTGCCTGCCAGGCGTTGAAACGCCTGGCTGATACCGAAAACCCGTTGAAACGGGTTCACACCACACTGACTCCGAACGCGTTGTTGCAGGTTTACTAATTGATGCGGGTATGCTCATACTGCTCGCGGCGGATAACAATCCGCCGCTCTTGCCACTTTGCGCCTGCTGGACTAGAGCGCGGACTGTTGTCCGCGCCGAACAAGTGACGGCCATACCCGTGCTATTTTCTAAATATGCAACAACCGGCGGCGCAGCGGATGCCTGAGCAGTTACGATTCTTCAAGAGCTACTGGAGCACCTGCGGCCACAAATGTGGAGCATGGCGACCATCATCGCCCGGACGGCGCGGCAGAAACTGATGGCATGAATGCTTACCGCAACAGGTGCGGATGAGGCCGGGGCGGTCGCCCCGGCCCGTCTTCCTGTTCTGCCTCGCTACCGGCTCCACATCTACGGATAGTCGCGAACCACCACCGGCAGATAGATGAACTGGTTCCGCAAGGCCACGAGACTGCGCTCGTCCGTCGTGGTTGTGTTGTCACTCAAGTCCGTGCTGCGCAGCCTGTAGTAGTAGGTCGTGCCCGGCACCAGGTCCGGCAAGCCGACAGCGTGCAGCTTGACATGCAGCGGATCCGTGACGGTGTAGGGATACGAGCCCGAGGTCGTGCCATACAGGACGGTACTGTCGGCAAACTCGTCGGTGGTCCAGGTGATGGTCAGGATGCCGTTGGCTTCTATCTGCCCAATGCCAATCTCGATTATCTGAGGAGGTGTGGTGTCGTTGACAAGTTCCCGTGGATAGGAAAGCGAGTAGGAAAGGTTGGCATTGGCGAATTCAAAGACAACCCGCTCCGGGACTTGGTCAAGCACCGCCTGAAACCCAGTGGGCACGGCAGCCAGGCTCTCCCGCAGGATCGCATTGGCAAATTCGACACTGACCCGTTCTGACATCTGCTCCAGTGACGGCAGAAGATCGGGGGCAACGACGAGACTCATCCGTCGCACGTGGTTCGAAAACTCTACCACCACGCGCGGCCCAGCAATGCCAACAGCGTCCAACAGGCCCTGCTCGGAACTGATGGAAGTCGAGATGATCACATCAGCACCGTCGACGATGACAGATTGCTCCGGTTCGCCTGTGGCCGGAATGGTAAAGATAAGCAACGCCAGAACTAGGCCCAGGATCAGCGTTATCCTGCGCGCGTTCATCATGGCACCCGGTAAATCAGTCCGAGACCAGCATAGCCAACGTCGCCGCCCTCGGCATATACCTCGATTGTGTGAAACTGGTTCGGCAGCAATTGGGTCAATGTAAGGATTCCTTGAGCGGTGCACCACCGATCGCAGTTCCGATCACTTATCGTTGCACCATCCAGATGATACCAGGCACGATCGTTAGTGCCAAGAGCCCAACTGCGCTCCCAAAAAGTAAAGTTGCCTGGAAGGTAGGCTTGAAACGAGTCAGTGCCCCCGGTCACCCAGTCAGCAATTAACATCATGTGCGTGGCATCTGGATAGCGAAAATCGTAGTAGGTACACCCGGGGTAATTGACCACCGCATATCCCGCCACCTTGGTCAGCGTGTTTTCGAGCTTGGTACTCAGGTCGATGTTGCCGGAAGCATTATATGCGCGCCAATCCAAGACCTTCGCGGCTGGGTCGGCAGCAAGGTAATAGGCCAAGATCCAGCCATCCCTGTGGACGTAAACGTGGACGTCTTCCGATTCAGGATAGTTCAGGACCTCCACGGAGCCGACGATATAGTCCGCAGTCTCGTCTTCGACCGTTCGGAAGACATCCCTTACGCTGACCATGTCAACGGCTGTGGCGGCTTGAAAGTAGGCAGCGATTCCGCCCTCGTCGCCAATAACGGACAGGATGGCCTGTTCGTCCGCGTGGGCGACGGACACGAAAGGGGGCGCGTGGAGTTGGAAAACGTTGTTTCCCTGGGCTGGCACGTCAGGCCCTTTGACCGACCCAAAGGCTACAAACACGATCAAGACGGTGATAGCGGTGAGCACAGGTCTCCTGATGCCGTTCACGTTCAGTTTCTCCTTTCTCCATCGAATGAATTGGCTTGGGAAAACGTTCTTCGTGCGCCGATCAGGTGCAAGGTAGCCCCGATGCTTGACCACCCCCTTTCGCTGACCTGCAAAATGATGGCCCATTTTGCGCTGTTTGCCCTGCGGCAAGTGGTGAGTTCTGTATGCCAGGTGTGGTGGCCAAAAAACAGCCAACCGCAACCAAGCCGTGGGCTGCTATGCGACTATGAGGCTGCAATGTGGAGGCGTGCACTCTGCCTCGATACTTGCGCTCCTGCGGGGCAATAACGGGTTGTCGTACGGCAGGATATCACCCCATCATTATAGCAGAACTTTGCGGAAAATGAAAAAAGGCAAGGGCGCGCGTGCAGGTCCGGCATTAGTGGCGCGTTTTCCGAAGGAGGGCTCCATACCACGGCAACATTTAGAAGTGCCTTGATGATTGAGCGGGCCGAGGTAGAACGCGATAGGGCGCTCAAGCCAAGGCGGCAGACTGCCCAAGTCGGAACCTAGACAAAAGAACGCCTCGCTTCCCAGGAAGCAAGGCATGATATGTTGAGTACGCGGTGGAAATCAGGTAGTTCACCTCCGTCTCCCACCCCAAGAATTGCCTGGGGGAGCCTGTTTCCAGGCTCCCCCAATGTGTTTTAGACACCTGTTCGATACCCTAGAGTACGCAATATCCCAATCACGGCGCTGACCACAGTTCCTCCAACAGAGGGGACCCGGCGCTACCCGTACACCCCGTACTCTTTCGTGAAATCGATCATGGCCTTCAGGTTCTCGGGCCTGGCCTCGTCCAGCATGAGGGCGGTGTCCATGATAAAGCCGCCGTCCTTGCCCGCGGTGTCGATGAGCTTCTTGCAGTAGGCGCGCACGTCATCCGGCGTCCCGCTGAGCATCATGACGTTTGGCACGTTGCCCATGAGGGCCGTCGTACCCCGGAGCACGTCGTAGGCCTTTTCATAGTCGGTATTGGACAGGTGATAGACGATCTTGCCGGGGGGCACGTCCACGATGTGTTCCAACCGGCTCTCAAAGTCCGCCTCCCAGTAGATGACAGGGATGACTCCCTTTTCGACGAGGGCGAGCAGCCCCTTCTTGAGGTACGGCCAGTAGAACTCGCTGAACTGGGCGTCGGACATGAACTCGCGCGTCGCCTTGTGGACCCAGACCCAGCAGAATGGCGCGGGGGCGCCGGCCGCGCCGGACCCATACTCGACAAAGATCTGCGTGGCGATTTCCAGGGCGTCGTGCAGCTTGCCGGGACGCCGGCGCATGTCGGCGAGCACCTGGTGCGTGCCGCGCAGCGTGTCGCCGATGATATCGAACGGCGGCCAGTCCCAGCCGGCAAAGGCCAGCGGGTAGCCCTTGGCAGTGATCTCGTTCCAGTACTGGGCCTGCGAGCCCCACCACTTGTTCAGCTCCTCGACGCCGGCCGAGAGCCTCTTCAAGGTTTCCTGGAATTCGGGTGACGCCCAGAAGCCCAGGTTCATCCAGCCGGACCACATGAAGCGGCGCCAGGGCACGATCTGCGAGAACCCTTCCATGGATGAGAACTGGCGCGGCGCCCACTTGCGCTGCATAAAGTCCGAAGGGTCAAGGATAAACTCGTCGTACTCGTCGGCCGTCATGTACTCGCCCTCGACGTACTGGTACATGACGTCGTCGGCCAGGTCATGGCCCGGCCACTTGAACGCCTTCCAGCCAAAGAGGTCCATGGCCTTGGCGGGATAGGCAAAGATGGGGCCAAAGTCCAGGTCGGGCTGAAAGTAATCCACGAACTTGTGGCAGGCCTGGCGGGCCAGGTCATAGTCGTTCATGGCTTGCTTGAACGTCAGACCGCCAAAGGTGTACGGGTACTTCTGGTATGGGCCAAACACCGGCACCCGATCCGGAACCTTGAGCGTGGCTGCATCCAGGGCGCGCTTGAGCCGTTCATCGTACAGTTCCTGGGGCGACTTTTCCGTCATGGCTAATTCCCTCCTGTCCAGGTCTTGGCGAGACTGACCGCCGCCAGTGCATCCTTGCCGTAGGCATCGGCCCCGACGTACTCGGCCGCACTTTCGTCCATCACCGAGCCGCCGATCATGATCTTCACGCTGTCGCGCAGCCCGGCCTCTTCGATGGCCTGCACCGTGGCGCGCATCTGGTCAAAGGCCAGCGTCAGAAAGCCGCTCATGCCGACGACGTCAGGCTTGACCTCCCTGATGGCCTGCACAAACCTCTCGGCCGCGACGTCGACGCCCATATCGTGGACCTCAAAGTTGTTGACGTCGAGCATAAAGGACACGATGCCTTTGCCGATGTCGTGGATGTCGCCGGCCACCGTTCCGATGACCACCTTGCCCCCGGGCTCGGCCTGGGGAGCACCTGCCCTCAGCCTGGGCTTGACCAGGTCGCCGATGGCTTCCAGCAGCTCGCCGGCAATGATCAGCTCCGGCAAAAAGTACTCGCGCATCTCAAAGCGCTCGCCGACGATGGCCATGGCTTCCTTGCCGGCATCCAGGACAAGATAGGGGTCTTGCCCGGCGTCGAGCATGGCTCTCACCAGCTCGAGGGCCTCTTCTTCCCTCATGTCAGCAATTGCTTCCACCAGTTTTTCTTTCATCATTGGCTATCCTTTCGTTGAGATTGTCCCGACTTCCAGCCGGTGTCGGGCTCGGGCATTCCGGCTCATCCACCCACTGCACCTGGCCGATCGACCCGGGTCCCGGGTGTCCAGCGCGCGATCTACTATCCCCTGCCACAGTGTACAGGGTGTTGATCTTGGACATACAAAGGTATTTCGCGGTCGCCAACGATGACAGCCAGGCGCGCGACCGATGCGCACAGTATACCATAGAGGGCATATTGCCGCAAAAGAGGGGCGCCAGGCTCGAGCCCTCCCGGCCGAGACGGGCCTTTTTCTGCAAGCCGGGCAACTGGTACCACACCCCTGAGCCTTCCAGGAAGCTGCGAGCTTCCTGGAAGGCTTTTTTCGGACCCAGGCTGGCCATGAGGTGGTTGACGGCCGGGCGAGAGTATGCTATGATATTGGTGCGATGTAGAGCACTTATAATCGCAGCCTCCCGTGGACCGTTGCTCAAGGCCAGCCTCAAAGCATCACAAAAAAGCAAACGTGCCCATGCGTGCGCTGAGGCTCACCTTTGCCATGACAAAGGCCTCCGTCCGCTGGCATCGTGCGCCGCGCTGTCGTACCATGTCGCTCCTCTGCGACACGGGGTGGCGCTCGGTCAGGCGGGAAACCGGGCCGGGAAAGGGGGTGGTAGAGCGAGTCTTGAAGGGCCAGCCGGGAGCCTGGCCAGGTTTGAACAGGGAGCGGGCATTGCGTACTCGACACATCGGACGACTCCCGTCGCAAGGAATTCTTCATTCAACCCGACAGGAGAGGTAAAGTGAAAAAGCAATCGACAGTCAACGCGATAGTGGTTGTCCTGCTGCTGGTCACTCTGGTGGTGCCAGGCATGGCCCTGGCAGCCCCACCAAAGCCATCAGTCCACTTTTGGCTCACCATTCTCCACAACAACGACGGCGAATCGCAGGTGGTGAACGCCGGTTCCGGCCTGGAGGACTTTGGCGGAGCGGCGCGCTTCAAGGCCGTGGTCGACGCCGAGAAATGGGATGCGACACACGGCCCCTGGACCCAGCGCGGCGCCAAGCGGGGCGTGGTCATGATCTCGTCGGGGGACAATTTCATCGCTTCGCCCGAGTTCAACGCCAGCCTGGACAAGGGCGTGCCGTTCTACGACACCATTGCCATGGAGCTCATCGGCTACAATGCCGTCAACCTTGGCAACCACGACTTTGACTTTGGTCCCGACGTGTTGGCCGACTTTATCGCCGGCTACACCAACCCGCCACCCTATCTCGCCGCCAACCTCGACTTTGGCGGCGAGCCGCGCCTGCAGGCTTACGTGGACGCGGGCGTCATCGTCCCCGCCACGATTCTGCACGAACGAGGCGAGCGCATCGGCGTCATCGGCATCGACACCCCCAGCCTGCCGTTCATCTCGTCGCCCCGCAACGTCACCGTCTCCGACGACCTGGTGAACATCGTCCAGGGGCAGATCGACAAGTTGCAGGCGATGGGCGTCGACAAGATCATCCTCGCCGCCCACCTGCAGACCATCACCGGCGAGCTGGCCCTGGCCGAAGACCTGAGGGGGATCGACGTGATCATAGCCGGGGGTGGTGACGAGCTGCTGGCCAACCCCGGCGACCTGCTGCTCCCCGGCGACGAGGGGCTGATCTGGGGCGCCTATCCGCAGATTGCCTTCAACGCCGACGGCCAGATGGTGCCGGTCGTGACCACGTCCGGCGAGTACCGCTACGTGGGCAAGCTGGTGGTCGGCTTTGACAAGGCCGGCCGGGTGGTCGCCATCGATGAGGAACGCAGCGGCCCGGTGCGCGTGGCGACCGGCGACTGCAACGGCTATCTCCCCTGCGACGACGCCGTTGAGCCCGACCCGGTGATGCAGGCCATGGTGGTCGACCCCGTGGAGGCCTACCTGTCGGCCCTCGGCCAGGCCGTCATCGGCGTCTCGGAGGTGGACCTGGACGGGCTGCGCGGCAGCGTGCGCACCATGGAGACCAACGAGGGCAACCTCATCGCCGATGCCCTGCGGTGGCAGGCCGGGGAGTTGGCTGCCTCTTTCGGTGTTCCCCTACCCGACGTCGCCCTGCAGAATGGCGGCGGCATCCGCAACAACACCATCATCGAAGCCGGCGACATCACGCTCCTCGACACCTTTGACATGCTTCCCTTTGCCAACTTCCTGTCGCTGGTCCCCGGCGTCCCGCGCGCGCAGTTCAAGGAGATCCTGGAGAACGCGGTGTCGCGCGTCGAGCTCGTCGACGGGCGCTTTGCCCAGATCTCCGGGTTCTCCTATACCTGGGACCCGGCCGGCACCCCGCAGCTTCTGAACGACGACGGAACCGTCGCCACGCCCGGAACGCGCGTGGTCGACGTGGTGCTGGACGACGGGACGGTCATCGTCAGCGGTGGTGCGGTCGTCGATGGCCCGCCGCTTAACGTTGCCACCATCGACTTTCTGGCCCAGGGTGGCGATCAGTACCCATTCCGGGGGGCGCCGTACACGACCCTCGGCGTGACGTACCAACTGGCCCTGGCCAACTATATCGAGGTTGGGCTGAGCGGGCTCATCAGCGCCGCCGACTATCCATGGGAGGGCGAAGACCGCATCGTCCAACTGCCCTGATCGTATCTCTTTTGGCAGCGGCGTCCTCTCGGACGCCGCTGCCAACTGAACGTCCGGGGCAGGGGTCACCAGGACCATTTGCCCATCGGAACGCCAGCACCTTGCCCACTCCTGACCGCCAGGATGCTGGCGTTCCCCGCATGTGTTCATTCCTCGCGGCGCCGGCCCAGAACCACCAATTCTGATTATAGCGAGGCGCAAGCCCGACTCTACTTGTTCGCTCGGCGTGGTCGCCAGATCCATGCCCGGACCGCCAGATCCGGCGATCTGGCGGGAGCAAGCGGGCCAACCTCGGCCCGAAACAGGTCAGTTTGCTCTTTCGCCAGGATGTATGATAAAATACACCTTGCTGCCAACCGCATATGGAACAATCAAGCGCTGCTCACGGCCCTGATGCACCGACGCGACCTTGTGAATTCGAACGTGCACCCGGTGCGCCAGAAGGCCAAGCAAGGAGGAATGCGATGCAGACGAACGGGCGGCCTGGGTTCACGATGCTTCTCGTCCTGGCCACAGCCCTGGCCGGGATGGCAGTTCAAGCTCCTTCGCGTGCCGCGGAGCCGGGGACGGCCCTCCAGCCGCCGGTCCTGAAGTGGCAGCTCGGCGGCTGCTTTAATTCCTGGTGCGAGAGGGGCTGGTACTCTTCCCCCGCCGTCGCCGACCTCGACGGCGACGGGTCGGTGGAGGTCATCGCTTCGGCCTATTCCATCGTCGTCCTCGATGGCGCGACGGGCGCGCTCAAGTGGCGCGTGAAGTCGGGCCACGACCGCAGCGAGCCCGACGCCGGCAACGTGGGCCGCACCTGGCCCGGTGTCGTCGTGGCCGACGTGGACGGCAACGGCGACCTGGAGATCGTCACCGCCCACGGCGGTGGCATCGTCTCGGTCTATGACCACGAGGGCTACTTCCAGCCCGGTTGGCCCCGCCACCCCGCCGACGGCGAACTGCGCGGCCTGTCGGCCTATGACCTGGACGGCGACGGATCGCTCGAGATCGTCGTGACCGGCACCGCCGGCAAGGTCAACACCTGGGTCTACGAGCACGACGGGGCGCTGCGCCCCGGCTGGCCCCAGTTGGCCGACGACAGCGGCTACGCCTCGGGCATCTACAACGACAACGCCGCCGTCGCCGACCTCGACGGCGACGGTCTGGGCGAGATCGTCGTGCCCTCCGACGTCCACTATATCTGCGCCTACGAGGCCGGCGGCAGCCACGTCCCGGCCCACCCCATGTACGGCGGCAAAGCCTGGGGCAAGGTCGGCATCTGGGAGAGCCAGGCCATCGAGCTGCGGGGCTGGGGCGCGTGCGACGGCGTGCGGGAAGAGAGCTATCGCACCAACTTTGCCCACGGCCCGGCGGCCATCGGCGACGTCGACGGCGATGGCCTGGTGGAAGTGGCGGCCGTCGGCAACGTCTACGACTGCTCCGTGGGGCACCCGCCGGGCAAGTATAACGGCGTCTACCTGTTCAACGCCGATCGCAGCCGGTATGCCGCGGGCGGCTACGACTGGCAAGCCCCACCCGTCGACACGGGCGCGCCGCTGAGCGAGGACTATGGCGAGATCGAGAACAACCAGCCCAACCCGGCCCTGGCCGACCTGGACGGCGACGGCGAGCTGGAGATCCTTTTTTCTTCCTACGACGGCCGCGTCCATGCCTTCTGGCTGGACAGGACCGAGCACGGCAACTGGCCCTACGCGGTCTATACCGGGGGCCCCTACCGTTTCGCCTCCGAGCCGGCCGTCGCCGACCTGGACGGCGACGGCCACGCCGAGGTCATTGTCGCTTCCTGGGTCGAAAAGGGGAGCGGCCAGACCGGCAAGCTGCACGTCCTGGACTCCATGGGCAACCCGCTCCACGAGATCGACCTGCCGCCGGCCTTTGGCAGCGCCGACTGGAACGGCGCGCTGGCCGCTCCCACCCTGGCGAACCTCGATGCCGACGCCGACCTGGAGCTGGTGCTGAATACGGCCAACTCCGGGTTTGTGGCCTACGACCTGCCCGGCACGGCCAACGCCCGCGTGGTGTGGGGAACGGGGCGGGGGAACTATCAGCGAACCGGGTCGTTCTTGCACGGCACGCTCCAGGGCTCGTCCAAGCACGTCGAGCCGCGTCTGCCCGGCCCCGGCGACGTTCTGCACTACACCATCCGCCTGGAGAACCCCGGCCCGGCCCTGGCGGGCGTGCGCGTGACCGACACGCTGCCCGTCGAGCTGGAGTACCAGGGCGATCTGTGGGCCAGCGCCGGCACCGGCAGCGAGGCGGGCGGCGTCATCACCTGGACGGGCGCCGTCGCCGCGTCCGAGCCGGTGACCATCACCTTCAGCGCCCGCCTCGCCGCGCAGGTCACCGCGCCGCGCGCCATCGTCAACACGGCCCTCGTCGACGATGGCCTGGGCAACGTCTGGCAGCGGAGCGCGACCGTCGTCGTCAACGGACGCGGCATCTATCTGCCCTTGATCAACGCGCCGTAACCTACCGCAGCCGCAAGAGCTGTTGGAGGCGTGGGGTCCCACCGCCTATCCTTGACAGATCCCCCAGGATGCCGGCTGCGCTCCAGGTGGATGGCGCCTGCCGCTCGTGACGCCCACCCCATGCGAGGGGCTCTCGCCAACGCCGCCGCTTCGGTTTGTCGATGCCCGGCCCCCGTGCTATAATTTGTCCTCCACGGCGATTGCCGTCCAGACTACCCAGCACAACGCTGCGACCACGCGGCACCACAGCGAAGGAGGTGTGCTTTGACGTTGCTCCAGGCCGAGGCGTTGCCACTGTCCGAGCGCGAAGAACGGGTCGGAGAGATCCACCGCCGCGCGAAGCAGTGGCGCTTGATGGATTGTACGGAAGACACGCTGCGGCGGATGCGCGCGGCCGTCGACCAGGAGATGAACGCCGTCGAAGACCGCCTGGCCAAGGCGGATGAGGTGTTCGCGCAGTACGTGGAGTTGGGCAATCCCTCCGCCGCGGAACAAACCCTGGAGGATATCAATCGCATGTCCGGGGAGTGGGAGCGCCTGAAAAAGCGCCTCCGAGAACTGGACGACGTGATCCAGGAGCGGCACCTGCGCACACGACTCGTCGAATTGCTGGGCAGCGAGAGGCGCGTGATCGCGGTCGATGCCATCGTCCTCGTCTCCATCCTGGTCGTCGTGGCCATGACGCTGTTCGAGATGATGGTCCCCAACCTGCCGGGGGCAACCATCGAGGCGATTACCATCGTGGATACGGCCATCTGCGTCATGCTCCTGGGCGACTTTTTTGTGCGCCTGGCGGTGTCGGACGACAAGGGCTGGTACGTTCGCAACTACTGGCTGGATTTCGTCTCCTCCATCCCCTTCTACGCGGTCCTCCGGTTCGGCCGGCTGGTGCGCATCGCCCGCTTCGTGCGCTTGCTGCGCCTGCTGCGCCTCACCCGGGCGATGCGCTTGCTGCTCTTTGTCTTTCGCGGGCTGGACAAGCTGACCAAGACCTTCGAGATCAACCTGCTGAAACGCGCGGTGCTCATCGCCCTGGCCTTGCTGCTGTTCGGCGCGCTGGCCATCAGCGCCCTGGAAGGGAAAGAGGACCAGTCGATCGGCAGCCTCGGCGACAGCCTGTGGTGGAGCTTCTCGACCATCGTCACGGGCGGCTTTGCCGACCTGTACAACCCGTCAAGCTCCACCGGGCGCCTGTTGACCGTGAGCATGATCCTGCTGGGCCTGACCGTGACCGGCATTTTTACCGCGTCCCTGACGTCGGTGCTCGTCGGCGACGAGTCCGACAGGTTGGAGCAGAACCAGCACCGCTTCGAAGAGCGGCTGCAGGCCGTCGACCACAAGCTGGACCTGCTCACGGGGGAGACGAACGGGGCGCTGGTCGCCCTGGAGGCCGTGGCCCAGGCCGTCTCCAACCAGCCCTCGGCGCAGGCCCTGGCCGAGACGCTGGTCGGCAGCCTGACCAGCGACTTTTGCAGCGTGCAGGCCTCGGTCCACCGGCTCGACGCGGAGCAGAAGGGCCTGGTCCGCCTGGCCCACGGCGGCCCCGACAGGCTGGGGCCTCCCGAGTGGGTTCCCCTGGGCCAGGGGTTCGTGGGCGAGACGGCTGCCTGGCTGCTGGAACAGGACCTCTCCTCCCTCGACCTGGAGCCCAGGACCCAGCCCTCCATGGAGGTGCAGGGCACGAGAATGGTCTGCCCCATGGTGGCCGCGCAACAGCTCCTCGGGCTGCTACACATCGTCCTGCCCAAGAACCTGGCCAGCGACTACCTCTACACCCGCCTGCCCATGACCCTCGCCCACCACGCGGCCATGGCGCTGCACGCCGCGCAGGGGGAGTGACCTGGAAAGCCGCCAGAGAATTCGCGGGTCCCGCTATTCCTTCCCGGGGCTGCCTTTTCCCGACGCCGCGGGCTGGACAGGGACCGGCGGCCGGGCGGGCACGTGCAGCCAGGCGGCAAGCACCACGGCACACACGGCCAGCACGACGGCGTTGGCCACAAAAGGAGCCCGGGGGCTAACGGCCTGGTACAGCCAGGCCCCGGCCAGGGGTCCGATGGCCGCGCCCAGGTCGGCGGCCATGGCATACAGGCCATACGCCTGGCCCCTCTGGTCCTCGCCGGTCAGGTCGGCCACCAGCGCCTGCTCCGCCGGGTCGCCTGCCGCGTAGCACAGTGCCTGGAGAGCCCACACGGCAGCAAAGGCCGCCATGCTCGACAGGCCGGGGATGACAACCGAGCTGGCCGCGGCCATGGCCAGCCCCAGGATCATCAGCGGCTTGCGCCCGAAGCGGTCGGCCAGCCTGCCGAGATAGGCGGGCAGGATGGCCCACACCAGCCCGGCCGGCAGGAAGGCCCACGCCAGGGCATCCACACCTACCTCCAGGTTGTCCTGCAAGAAAACGACCAGGATCGGCGAGACCATGGCCCACGATGCCCCCGTGACGAGCGTCACCAGCAGCAGGAGCAGCCAGGGGCGCGACCAGGTGACCTCACCCCTCGCGCCCCCGACGCGGACCGCCGCCCGCGTCGCGTGCGGGCTCGTCTCGGGCAGGAGCCGCACGGCCAGCAGCAGCCCCACCAGGCCGGCGACGCCGTAGCCGAGGAACAGAAGCTGCCAGCTCGCCGGGCCGCCGGCATCGGCCCGGCTGAAGCCCGTGGTGAGAAGGGTGTACCCCAGAAAGGCACCCACGATAGAGCCCCGCGTGCTGGCCTGGGCGACGCTGCCAAAGGCCCTCCCGCGCCCCCCGGCGTCGGTCAGGTCGGCGACGATGGTGTAGGCGGTCAGCCAGACAAACGACGAGGAAATCCCCTGCAGAATGCGCGCCGTGATGATGCCCCACACCTGATCGATAAAGGCAAAACTGGCCCACGTGGCTGCATAGCCCGCCAGCCCGAGGACCAGCAGGGGCCGCCGTCCGAAGCGGTCCACAGCCCGGCCAATGACGGGCCGCATCAGGACGGTCATCAGCGAGAACGCCGAGAAGAACAGCCCGATCTCGACCGTGCTCGCGCCGATCTCTCGGCCATAAATAGGCAAAAGGAGGTACAGGATAAAGAACGGCCAGGAGACAAAGAACAGGCTATGCTTCAGCGCCTGAAGTCCCCTGGTCTGAGCACTACCGAACCTGGTGCTCATCACTCCCTCCTGAGGCTGCCGCTGAACAGCGAGATGACGTGGTCGTTCAGCCGGTCAAAGGCACACAGCATTGTGTTCTTGCCCCAGCCGGAAGGGCCATCATTCCCGGCTTCCCTCGATGGTGAGCCACAGCGGACCTTCCGTCACGCGTCAGCAACCCCTCCCTCGCCGCCGGCTGGCCCCTCCGCCACCGCCGCCAAAGATGACCATCAGGCCCAGCAGATAACCCAAGTTGTACCAGCCGCCGTTGTTGTGGACCTCGTAAATGTGCACGTTCTCGTTAAAGAGCGAGATGACAAACGTGATGGGCGCGATGATGCCGTGCCACAGCCCCCACCAGAACCCGGCGACGTCCCCCTCTTCGTCGGGCGTCCTGGCCAGTGTGTTCGGGCCGGGCGCGCAGCTCGCGGCCACCAGCAGCACCAATGCCAGGACGACAAGCACGTTCTTTCCCTTCATCCCAGTACCTCCTCGCCGATTCACGATCGTACGACCGCTACCATCCATACGACCGGTTTCCGCCGGAGGTGCGCAGATTCGTGACAGGAAGCTGACGACTGGGCGACATCAGCCCCCAGGCCCGCCCTCCAGGCACAGCGGATCGTTGCGCTCACGCTGGGAGCGCCGAGCGCCTGCTCGGCATTTCCCTCTCCACTTAGCCAAAGCGCCCCGTGATATAATCCTCCGTCCGCGGGTCCCGGGGATGGGTGAACATCTCGTCCGTCGGCCCCTGTTCCACCAGGTAGCCGGCGCGGTCCTCGTCCATCATGAAAAAGGCGGTGCGGTCCGAGACGCGGGCAGCCTGTTGCATGTTGTGGGTGACGACGATGATGGTGTAATTCTCGGCCAGTTGGCGCATCAGGTCCTCGATCTTGAGCGTGGCGATGGGGTCCAGGGCCGAGGCCGGCTCGTCCATGAGAATGATCTCGGGGCGGACGGCGATGGCGCGGGCGATGCACAGCCGCTGCTGCTGCCCGCCCGAGAGGGAATAGCCGCCCTGGGCGAGCTTGTCCTTGACCTCGTCCCACAGCGCAGCCTGGCGCAACGAGCGCTCCACCAGCTCGTCCACGTCGCCCTGGAAGCCATTGATGCGCGCGCCCCAGGCCACATTCTCATAGATCGACCGGGGAAAGGGGTTCGGCTTCTGAAAGACCATGCCGATGTGCCGCCGCACCTGGACCGGGTCGACGTCCGGGCCGTAGATGTCGTGGCCGTGGAACAGCACCTGGCCCTCGACCCGGGTCCCGGGCACCAGCTCGTTCATCCGGTTAAAGGCACGCAGCATGGTGCTCTTGCCACAGCCGGAAGGGCCGATGATGGCCGTCACCTTCTGGCGCTGGATCTCCAGGCGCACGTCCTTGATGGCCCGAAAGCCCCCGTAGTAGACGCCGAGGCCGCGCGCTTCGATGGCGACCCGGCCGTTGGGGTGGGCCCCTTGCGATTGGATCACGTTCTCCTCCGGCTGTAGTGGCTGCGCAGCAGCACAGCGGTTGCGTTCAGGGTGAGCAACAATGCCAGCAACACCAGGATGGCCGCGGCGGCGATGTTGCGAAACTCGCCCTGGGGCCTGGACGTCCACTGGTAGATCTGGATGGGCAGCGTCGTGAATTTCGAAAACGGGCCGGCGGGGTCCACGGTGATGAACGTCGAGGCGCCGACGACCACCAGCGGCGCCGTCTCGCCGATGGCCCGCGACATGGCGAGGATGGTGCCTGTCAGGATGCCGGGCATGGCGTGGGGCAACACGTGATGCCAGCTCGTCTGCCACCGGGTGGCCCCCAGCCCGTAGCTTGCCTGGCGCTGGATGGGCTCCTCGGGCCAGTCGGGGTTTACGTCGGCCCACGTCTCGGCCGTGGAAAAGATGAGGGCCGGCTGCTCGGACCCTCTTGCCTCGTTCTTGTCCACGACCCCGTTCTTACCCATATCACGGCTCCTCTCCGCTGCAACGATTATACATCGCGCGCAGGGCAAGGTCAAAAAGCCGCCCCACGCGACCAGGGGGGTTCCCGGCGGGCAAGGCTGCGCCCCTGCCAGCCCATGCCCGGGTTTGCCCTTCCCGGCACTCGGGCTTATAATGGGGGCGAGCCGCAGCAGGTGCGTCGCTGCGCGAGCGTCGGAGGAGGCCGCCGGTATGGAGGGGTTGCCCGCAGCCCTGCAATCGATTTACGACGAGGTCCACGGCCGGGAGGAGGTGCGGCCGACCCTGGACGAGCTGCGGCCGGCCTGGGCCGCGCACCTTGCCCGCGCGCGGCAGCAGATCCGCGACCTGCACGTGGAGGACGAGGGCGAGTCCCTCTACCTGGGCCGGCTGTCGCCCGGCTGCCGGGCCTGCAAGGCGGGCACCTGGGACTGCATCTTTGTCACCGTGGCCTGCAACCTCGACTGCCCCTTTTGCTACAGCCCCAGCGCCGTGCCCCGCGACTATGCCGGCTCGCAGATGGGCTCGACGCCCGCCGAGATCGCGGCCAACCACGACAGGACGTGCATCACCGGCATCGCCTTCACCGGCGGCGAGCCTTTTCTCCGGCCCGAAAGGCTCTTCGAATGGATCGCCTGGTTCACCGCCCACTGCCCCGACCGCTACTACTGGGTCTACACCAACGGTCTCCTGGCCTCGCCCGACAGGCTGGAGCGCCTGGCGGCGCTGGGCGTTGACGAAGTCCGCTTCAACCTGGCCGCCAGCGGCTATGACCACCCCGGCGTCCTGGAAAACCTGTCCGCCGCCGCCGGCTGCCTGCCCACCGTGACGGTCGAGATCCCGGCCATCCCCGAGCACCGCGACAGGGTCCTGGCCGGCCTGGCCGACTGGTGCGCGCGGGGCGTCCGCTTTCTCAACCTGCACGAGCTCATCTACGAGCCGGGCACCAATTCGGCGTCGCTGCCCGGCGCCCGGCAGGACCTGGTCACGCCCGACGGGCACCGCTCGGCCATCAACCCCGCCAGCCGCGAGCTGACCCTGGCCGTCATGCGGCGGGTGCAGGACGAAGGCCTGCCCCTGTCGGTCAACGACTGCTCGCTCCAGAGCAAGCTGCGCCAACTGCGCGGGCGCCGCCGCTGCCTTTCCCCGCTGACGGCCGAGCCCCACGAAACGCTGGTGGATGGTACCCTGCTGGAGAGCTACTGCGCCTTCCGCGGGGATGAGCTCATCATTTTCGGCCGCCAATCGCTGGCCGGGATGCGCCGCCGCTACCCCGACCACCGCATCGTCCGGCTGGCGCGGACGGCGCCCCTGTCGGTCCGCGACAGGGGCCGCTGGGTAGCCTTCGAGTTCCCCGAGGTCGCCTCACTGCCCTGAAACCAGGGGAAGGTATAGGAAGTGGTCTCCCGCGAGAAGGTGGGCGTAGCGGAGATCGCCGTTGTAACCGTCCTGGTAGGTGATGTGCGGCTTTCCCTGGGCATCCAAGACCAGTTCGACCAGCGCAGCATCGTTGCCCCGGTTTGCCCTTCTCCGCAACCTGGCATACAATAGCCCGCACGTTAGGCCCTGCGCCGTGGCAGCATCCAGGGCGACCATGAGACCGGAGGGTCGATATGCCTGACAACCAAGCACGGACCGGGGCTGCGATGAGACACTTTCGTCCGCCCCTGATCGCGCTCTTGCTTCTGCTCGGCCTGGTGCTTGCCTGTGGCCAGGACCCGGGCGCCCAGGGGGCCATCGCGGAGGTGCGGGCCACCCTGCGGCCCACCTTTACCCCCACGTCCCCGACGCCCACCGACACGCCTATCCCGCCGACCGATACGCCCCTCCCGCCGACCGACACACCGCCCCCC
>ERZ1026796.480-NODE-480-length-32138-cov-3.184843_pt1 | contig 32138 bp, 34 predicted proteins | sample MGYA00520874_ERZ1026796 | MGnify/ENA primary metagenome ERZ1026796 (study PRJEB33270, sample SAMEA104284474) | anaerobic digester metagenome | biome: Anaerobic digester microbiome; feature: mesophilic sludge digester; material: Anaerobic digester biomass | place...
TATTTAAACAGGCGATTGGTCGAAAAGGCCACAAGTCCTCGTTGGGCGTGACCCTCCAGGGTTCCGGCAAGGTCGTGGGCATCTTAGCACAACCGTTTGCGCTTCGATAAGAGCGGAGCATCGGGGTCTGGTGAAGGGTTGAGAGGTCTACAGGCACCAAAAGCCGAGCGCAGCGAGGATCGTGGGTGGCAACGCACCCAGGAAGAGTCCCAGCGGATTGATGGACTCATCCTCGAAGTGGCCGCGAAGCATGGCCACGCCGGCAGGGTTCGGCGCATTGGCGATGATGGTGGCCATGCTGCCGGCAGCCGGGGTGGTGCTGGCGGTGTCGCTCACCGTCGCATCCGTCGTCGCGCCCGCGTTGTCCATTCGATCCAGTGGCCGGGCCGCGGCGGGCGTCGCTCCCGCCCGCGGCGCATACCAGCAGCGCCTGCTCACCGTGCTGGACGGGGCGGCCGAGCTCACCGTCTGTGGCGCCGCAGATGCCGCACTCGATGAGCTGGACCGCATCGACGACGACCTGCGGTCGGCCGAGTCGCGAATGGCATGGGGCACGGGGCTGGGCACTGCGGTGGCGGTGCTCGCCGCCGGTGGCGGGCTGATCGCCACGATGTGGGTGGGTGCCCACGCTGTCGCCGCCGGCCAGCTGAGCGGGGTCACATTGGCGGTGGTCGTGCTGCTGCCGCTGAGCGTGCACGAGCTCGTCGGCCTGCTTGCCCCGGCGGCCGCGCTGCTGCCCGCACTGGCGGCCTCGTCTCGCCGTGTGCTCGAGGTGCTCGACACCGCCGACACGGTCGCCGAGCCGGTGCCGGCCGTCAACGTACCTCGCGGTGAGCTGGGCCTTCGCGTCACCGAGCTGTCGTTGGGTTGGCCCGGCGCCCCGACGGTGTTGCACGACCTGACGTTCGACGTTGCAGCGGGCGAGCAGTTGGCCATCGTCGGGCCGAGCGGGGTGGGCAAGAGCACGCTGGCGGCGACGCTGATGCGGTTCATCGAACCGGTTGCAGGCACCGTCGAACTGGTTGGCCGCGACCGCGCCGTCGACGCGGCGCGTGTCGCCGGCGACGATGTGCGCTCGGTTGTCGGCTGGTGTGCACAGGATGCGCATCTGTTCGACTCCACGGTCGCGGCCAACCTGCGCATCGCGCGACCGTCCGCCGGCGACGACGAACTGCTGGCCGCGCTGTCAGCGGTGCAACTCGACGAGTGGCTGGCGCGCCTCCCGCACGGACTCGACTCGATGGTCGGCGAGCACGGTCAGTCGCTGTCGGGTGGCGAACGCCAACGACTCGCACTGGCGAGGATCGTGCTGTCCGGCGCAGAGGTGGTGGTGGTCGACGAACCCACCGAACACCTCGACGACCACATCGCACTCGCACTGATGAACGATCTGCTCACCGTGCTGGCCGGCCGCACCGTGCTGGTGATCACCCACCGGCGCGACCTCCTCCCGCCGGCCATGCGGGTGCTCGACATCTCGGCACGGATGGCCGAGACAGCCCGCGCGAGTCGCGTACGGTCGGGAGATGGCGCGTGAGATCGTGGTGTCGGGTGGTGCCGGCTTCTGGTGTGGACGAGAGGGATTGGCGCTCGACAGGTACGTGCTGGCCTTGACCGGCAAGCCGCGGCCCAGAGTGTGCTACCTCGCCACGGCGGCCGGCGATTCCGCGGAGTTCATCCAGGGCTTCTACGACCACATCGGCCCACTCGCGGAGGCGACTCACCTGCCGCTGTTCCTGCCACCGTTCCGCGACCCCGCCGAGACGCTCCTGGCGCAGGACGTCATCTACGTCAGCGGCGGCAGCACCTCGAACATGCTCGCCGTCTGGCGGCTCCACGGAATCGATCAGCTCCTCCAGCGGGCTGTCGATTCCGGCACGATCCTGTACGGCAGCAGCGCCGGCGGGCTCTGCTGGTTCGACGCAGGCATCTCCGACTCGCTCGGCTTCGACGGAGCGCTGCGCCCCTTGACGAATGGGCTCGGCCTGCTCGCCGGGAGTCACAGCCCTCACTTCGACGACGGTGAGCGGCGATCCCGATTCGAAGCCTTGATCCGAGACGAACTGTTGCCCGCGGGAGTGGGCATCGATGAGTTCGCCGCCGCCCACTACATCGACGGGCAACTGTGCTCCACCGTGTCGTCGGTTGGCACAGCGACGGCTCACATCGTTCGACGCCAGGCCGACGGAGCGGTGAGCACACAGCCGCTGACCGCGCTGAGCGTGTCGTAGCACCAGCAACCACGTTCACGCTCCAACCAAGTCCTTACCGCGCAGCAAACCGGGCCCAAGCTCGCCGGCGTACGTTGCCCGCATCACCCCCGATACTGCAAAGGAACGCCCCTGTGGAACATGAACTGGACGACTTCGATCGTGGTCTGGCCGTCGACCTTGGCCGGCTGATGGAGCGGCGCAACGCGCTGAAGGTGTTCGCCGGCGCTGGGGCTCTGGCGGTACTCGCGGCCTGTGGCAGCGATGCCGCCGGCAGCGCAGCATCCACCGCCGGCAGTGCGGCCACCGACACGACCATTACCACCGCCGCCACCGCCGCCACCACCGCCACCACGACCGCCGCCGTTGCCACGTGCACCACTGTCGTGCCGGAGGAGACTGCCGGGCCGTATCCGGGCGACGGCTCGAACGGGCCCGACATCCTCACCGAGCCCGATGTGGTGCGCAGCGACATCACCACCAGCATCGGTTCGTTCACCGGTACCGCCGAAGGCGTGCCCACCTCCATCTCTCTCACCGTGCTCGACTCGTCGAACGGTTGCTCACCGCTCGTCGCAGGAGCCGTCTACCTGTGGCACGCCGACCAGGACGGCCACTACTCGATGTACACCGCCCCCGATGCCAGCTACTTGCGCGGGGTGCAGGAGACCGACGCCGACGGAACCGTGACGTTTCAGAGCATCTGGCCCGGTTGCTACGACGGCCGCTGGCCGCACATCCACTTCGAGGTCTACCCCACGCTGGCCGACGCCTTGGAGGCGAGCAACCGCATCACCACCTCGCAGATCGCGATGCCGGAAGCCGCCTGCCGAACCGTGTACGCCGCCACCGGCTACGAGACCAGTGTCGGCAACCTGACGAGGGTGTCGCTGGCCGCCGACAACGTGTTCGGTGACGGCTGGGACCAGGAGCTGGCCTCCGCCACCGGCAGCAACGACGGCGGCTGGAGCGCCGCGCTGACGATCACGGTCTGAGCGAGGCCAGCGGTGGTCGCTCGGCCAGGTTGAGGGGCACCTCCGACCCATCTGCTCGGCGCAACAAGTGGTGGCCGGGCGTGAGCAGCGAACCTCCGGGCGCGCGGCCCAGCATCGTGGCCATCACTTCTGCGGCCTGCACCGACAATGCGTGCAGGCCGCGGTGGCGGTGCTCGCGCACGCCAAGGTCGACCTGCGCGATGGCTTCGGCACCATGGCGCCTGGCGATGTCGATGAGCAGCGCGATCTCCACGCCCCAGCCCTGCACGAAGGCCAGCTGCTCGAGCACCTCGCGCCTGCCCGCGTACTCGCCGGCGAGCGGCTGGTGCAGCCCGGTGAGCTCGGGGTAGTACAGCGACATCAGCGGGCGGGTGACCAGCTCGGTGGTGCGCCCGCCGCCGCCCATCTGCGTCGGCCGATGGAAGATGGCCTTCACCAGCGCCACCGTGTCGTCATCGATGAGGGGTGCGAGCAGCTTCGCGATCCAGTTCGGCTCGAAGCTGGTGACATCACCGTCGAGCCACACCACGAAATCGCCCTTGCTGGCTGCCAGGCTGGCCCACAGCACGTTTCCCTTGCCATGCCCAACACCGTGCAACAGGTGCAGCTCCTCGATGGGCAGCACGGTGGCTCCGGCGCTGGCCGCCACCTGCGCCGTGTCGTCGGTGCTGCGGTCGTCGAGCACGATCAGCTCATCGACCAGTGGCACCCGCCGCATCAGCGCATGGCGCACCATGCTGACCAGTGGACCGATCGTGGCCGCCTCGTCGCGGCACGGGATGCACACCGAGACGGTGCGCCCCTGCTTCGCTGCGAGCAGCAGGTCGAGCGCGCAGTCGTCGACCTCGAAGGTGCGGACCGCGCTCATCGGGCCGGCCCGCCGCCAGCTGGTCGCGCAGCGAGTCGTTCGGCAGCGAGTGGCTCGTAGCATCCCTGCGCATGTTCCTGTACGGCGTCGTGAACGCCAGCCCCGACTCGTTGAACGCCGACTCCATCGTGGCCGGGCCCGAGCAAGCGTTGGCTCGTGCTCGCCGGCTGCTGGCCGACGGCGCCGACGGCCTCGACCTGGGCGGCCAGGGCAGCACCGATGCCGCCACGGTGGTGGCCTGGGAAGCCGAGTGGGAACGCCTGCGCGACGTGGTGCCGGCGCTGGCAACGCTGGGCGTGCCGATGAGCGTCGACACCTGGCGCCCGGAGGTGTTGCGCCGCGCACTGCAAGCGGGCGCCACCGTGATCAACGCTGCCGACGGCATGCAGAGCGACGAGATGTGGCAGGTGGCCACCGAGTTCGATGTGCCCATCGTGGTGCCGTTCCTGAGCGGGCCGAACCCACGAGCGATGGAGATGGTGCAGCGCGACCCGGTGGAGGCGATCATCGAGTTCTTCGATGCTCGCCTGCGCGACGCCGACCGCTACGGCCTGCGCACGCGCTGCGTGCTCGACCCGGGCACCGGCTTCGCCCCCAGCAACTGGCCGTGGGACGAGCGCTACCTGTACCAGAAGCGGGTCTACAGCAACCTCGACGCGATGCGCGTGTTCGGCCTGCCGCTGTACATCGCGCTGCCGTGGAAGGAGACCGCTCAGCACGACGAGTTGCTGGAGATCGTCATCCGCAACCACCCCGAGTTCGGGCGCGTGCACTACCCCGCGAAGGTGCGATCGTTCGAGCGTCGCATTGCCGGCGAGTAGGTCGAGGCGCATTCAGAGAACGAGCGGTCCGCGAGCGTGGATCTCGCTGGGCGGCAGCGTGGCTTCCCAGTCGGGCGGGCACAGCTGCGGGGCCAGCTCGCTGAGCGGCGCCAGCACGAAACGGCGCTCGAAGATGCGCGGGTGCGGCACGGTGAGCGCCTCGCTGGTGATGTTGATGTCGTCGTAGAACAGCAGGTCGACATCGAGCGTGCGAGGGCCCCAGTGCACGATGCGTTGGCGCAGCGCGTTGGCCTCGATGCGCTGGCAGCGACGGATGAGCGCGTACGGGTCGAGCGGGGTCTCGATCTGCACGACCATGTTGAGGTACGCGCCCTGGTCGTCGGGGCCGCCGACGGGTGCCGTCTCGAAGACCTGCGACATGGCCACCACGTTGCTCAGCTCGCTCACCGCGAAGCGCAGGTAGCGCTCGCGGTCGCCGAGGTTGCTGCCCAGCGCGATGAACGCAGAGTGCGCCACCAGCGGTGGCGCTGCCGCTTCGGCACGCGTGCGCACGATCCTCACCGCCGTGCTCTGCACGTCTTCGGCAATCGGCGGGCGCAGCTTGGTGAGTGTCACTTCCACTTCGTCGACCAGGTCGAACTCGAGCACCACATCGGCCACCTTCGCGGCCAACCGCTCGAGCAGGATGTCCTTGCTGTCGCGAGCCAGCTCGGTGACGCGTTCGCACACCAGGCCGTAGTGCACGGTGGCTGCGAGGTCGTCGCTGCGGCCTGCCTCGTGCAGGTCGACACCGATGGACAGGTCGATGCGGATGGGTTGTGCGATCTCACGCTCGTGCGCCAGAGCGCCGATGACGGTGAGCACACGCAGGTCGTCGATCAAGATTCGGTCCATGGTGTGGGACCTCCCTTCGAAGTGCGCGTCACGCTATCCGCAGCGGTTCGCCATGTCGCTTCCTGCCGCGTGACGCGCGTCCACCCATCCGGTTCGGTGGTCGCCCCGTAGTGTCGCGCGCATGGCCGACCCTCACGCCCACGACACCGCTCCCGGCACCGCTCCCGGCACCGACATCGACACCGGTGAGTACGCAGCGCTGTTCCCCACGCTCACCTTCGATCGACCGGCCGACGGTGTGTTGCGCATCACGCTCGACGGCCCCGGCCTCAACGCCGTCTCCCCGCAGGGTCACGCCCACCTCGCCGACGTGTGGCTGCGCATCGATCGCGACCCGTCAGTGCGCGCCGCGGTCATCCAAGGCGCCGGCAAGGCGTTCAGCGCCGGCGGCAGCTTCCAGCTGCTCGACGAGCTCACCACCGACTACGCCGCTCGTACTCGAACCCTGCGCGAAGCCCGCGACATCGTCAACAACGTGATCAACTGCTCGAAGCCGATCGTGTCGGCGATCCATGGCCCGGCCGTTGGCGCCGGGCTGGTGTGCGCGCTGCTGGCGGATGTGTCGGTGGCCGGGCGCACCGCCCGCATCATCGACGGCCACACTCGCCTGGGCGTCGCCGCCGGCGACCACGCCGCCATCTGCTGGCCGTTGCTGTGTGGAATGGCGAAGGCGAAGTACTACCTGCTCACGTGCGACACGCTCACCGGCGAGGAAGCGGAGCGCATCGGCCTGGTGTCGCTGTGCGTCGACGACGACGAGGTGCAGCGCCGCGCCGTGGAGGTGGCGGTGCAGCTGGCCGGCATGGCGCAGGCCGCGATCCGCTGGACCAAGCACACGCTGAACCACTGGTACCGCCAAGCCGGCCCCATCTTCGATGCCTCGCTGGCCTACGAGTTCTACGGCTTCGGCGGCCCCGATGCTCGCGAAGGCTTGATGAGCCACCTCGAGAAGCGACCCGCCGAGTTCACCGGCCCCACCAGCGAGTGAGTCAGCCGTCGTCGAGAGCGCCGGTCTCGCCCAGCACCTCGCATGCGGCGTCCAGCCGGCCACCGGTTCACCGCGGGATCGGAGCGCGCGCATTCGGTGCTGAACGGAGCGGTCGCAGCCCTACAACGCACGAAGCCCTTCCCGTATGGGAAGGGCTTCGAACTACCGGGTGGAGGTGCGGGGAATTGAACCCCGGGCCTCAGCAGTGCGATTGCTGCGCTCTGCCAACTGAGCTACACCCCCGTTGGAGTGCCCGAGTGTAGCGGCGTCAGGCCGCGTTGAACCAGGCTTGCTCGCCGTAGCTGCGATCGATCTCGTAGTTGCGGATCTGCACCAGCTTGTAGCAGTAGCCGCACAGCGACACGAACGAGAAGGCGAACGCGTACACCATTGCATCGGCGTGCGTGGTGGCGGCGAGGAAGCCGGTGACACCGACGGTGGCCACGAGCACGAACAGCACGTTTGCCCGGCGCCGGCGAACGACCTCGCGCTGGCTGACCTTGTGCAGGTGCATCTGGCGGTGCCCGGCGGTGTTGTCGGCCTGGCCGGTGTGACTGCGCTGGGGAGCGCCGGTGAGCGACACCGAGTGCAGCGCTTGACGGGTGGCGGGCGACGAGCCCTGGAACGACGTGCCCTGGAACGACCCGCCCGGGAACGACGATGCACGCCGGACCTGGCCGGGGTGGCCGTGCGCTGCTTGGCGTTGCTGGGGCGCCTGCGCGAGCGGGCGAGCCATGCCGCGCATGGGCACCATCGTGCGAGTGGGCACGGCCCGCTGCAACGTGGAGAGCTGGCGACGGAAGTCGGTGACCGAGGAATTCGGCCGGTTCTCGACCCGTGACCGCAGCAGCGGCGGGATGATGACGGCGGCCCAGACGGCAGCGACGGCAAGGAGGACGACGGGCTGCATCAGTGAGCACCCTGTTTCTCGATGGAAGGCTTCTCGATGGAAGTTGAAAGTGATGTCCGCATGGTGTTCACAAGAAATCTCCGAGTGTCTGGTGCCTGAACTTCCTGGCAACTTCCGACATCCGTTTCGTTACGGTTCTACTACGTTCGTAACATCGGATGCAATGTTAGCGGGTCGACGGTACGTACCGGACCGCCCGCCCGTTTTCTCCCAGAGCGCGATCTCGCCGATCACCATCGCTCGATCGGCCGACTTGCACATGTCGTAGATGGTGAGCCCCGCCACCGCGCAGGCGTGCAGCGCCTCCATCTCCACCCCGGTGCGATCGACGGTGTCGACCTGCACCTCGATCTCGATGAAGTCGTCGCCGATCTCGAAGTTGACCTGCACCGAGCCCACCAGCAGCGGGTGGCACAGCGGAATCATGTCGCTGGTGCGCTTGGCGGCCTGGATGGCGGCAACGCGGGCGACCGCGAGCACGTCGCCCTTCTTGACCTCACGGTTGACAACAGCTGCCGTAGTGGCGGGCTGCATGAACACCTTGCCGCGAGCGACAGCCCGGCGGTGGGTGGGATCCTTCGGGGTCACGTCGACCATGCGAGCCCGACCCATGGGATCGAGGTGTGTGAAAGTCAGGTCACTCATCCGTCACGGAACTGTAGTACCCCCACCGCCGCCGACCGCGTCACGCAGCGCGTTCGCTGCACTCACGACGTGCGCACAGGGCCGGTGTCGACCGCTTCGAACGCCGAGCCGGGGATGCTCTTCAACTGGTTCAGGTCGTCGTCGACCCACCCGGGATCGGGCGCGCCCTGGAAGAACCAGTTGCTGCCGTTGTCGGCGACGATGACGCCGTAGTTCTGCATCGCCACCGCGATCACCCGCGCCTGACCGGTGAGCCTGCTGATGTCGTAACCGGCCTTGAGCCGCAATCGCTGGCCCATTGCGGGCGCGTTGACATCGGTGATCGACGAGGCGAAGTGAGTGGCGGGCAGCACGAAGCCGCGGCGGGTGCTGCCGAACGTGATGCGGATCGCGTGATCGATGTGCCCGGCGGCGACCTCGTCGTAGCGGACGAGGCCGGGCAGGATGGGCAGGCCGGCGGCATCGGCGCTGGTCCACCCCAGCGGTCGCAGCGCGTTGCTGGTGAGGTCGAACACGGCGCCGCCGGCCGCCAGCCAGCCGCTGCCGTTGCGCCGCGCCACGCCCAGCTCGAACAGCGTGCACGTGCCCTGGCGCAGCACCAGCACATGACGATCGCTGCCACCCTCGACGGGGGCGTCGAGCGGGATCGGGAACGGCCCCGGCTCGCTCTCGTCGCCGTACGCGTCGTAGCTGATGGGCACCAGCGGCTGGTTCTGCGGCACCACCACGAACGGGATGCCGTACGACGGGTTCTCGCCGAAGTCGGGGTGCAGGTTGTCGCTGCCGTGTGCCTGGATGTAGTTGATCATCTGCGTGCTGTTGGCCAGCAACGGCGCATTGCGGATGTTGCTGTTCCAGGCGTTGTCGGCGGGGTACATCGCGCACCCGCCCAGGCTGGGGCCCGACGAGGGCGGGGGCACCGGCGAAGTGGGCGGCGAAGTGGGCGGCACGGGCGGCGTCAGCCGAACTGCCGGGCTGGTGGCGACGGCCGCACCGCCAACAGCGCTGACCGCGAACGCGTGGTGAGCGGAACGATCGACGGCGTGCGTGACGGTGTCGACCTGTGTGCCAACGGCGAGCAGCACCCCTGCCATCGCCGCCCCCAGCGCCACACGAACGTTCATCGTGACGACCCTACTGCCGAGTCGGCCGGCCGACCGGCCGGCGCCGGCTCAGCCGCCGATCTGGCTCATCGACCGGCGAGGACGCACGAACGTGACCTGGTTGATCTGGTGGCCGGCCCACTTGGTGCCGACCGCGCGCTGGATCTCGGCCGCCACCTGGTCGTCGGTGGCGCCGGCGCGCATCAGCTTGAGCAGGTCGAACTCGGTGGTGGCGAACAGGCAGGTGCGGAACTGCCCGTCGGCGGTGAGGCGAACGCGGTCGCAGTCGTCGCAGAACGGCTTCGTCACCGTGGGGATGACGCCGACCATGCCGCGACCATCGAGGTAACGCCAGCGGTCGGCGGGGGCGGCGCCACGAGCGGGCACCAGCTCCATCGGGAACTCGGCCGACAGCGCAGCGACGATCTCGTCCTGGCCGACCACCTTGTCGTTGAGCCAGTGGCCGGTGGCGTCGAGCGGCATGAACTCGATGAAGCGCATCTCCACGTCGTGGTCGCGGCCGAAGCGGGCCAGCGCGACGATCTCGTCGTCGTTGACGCCCCGCTCGACGACGGCGTTGATCTTCACCGGCGCGAAGCCGGCCTCCTTGGCGGCCTCGATGCCGTCGAGCACGCGCTCGAGCTCGTCGCGCTTGGTCATCTGCAGGAACTTCTCGCGCACCAACGTGTCGAGGCTGATGTTGAGCCGCTGCAGGCCGGCATCGCGCAACTCGTGGGCCATGTGCCGCAAGGTGGAGCCGTTGGTGGTCATCGACAGATCGACACCCAACGCTGCCAGCTTGTGCACCAGCACCGGCAAGTGTGCGCGCATCGTGGGCTCGCCGCCGGTGAGGCGCAGGCCGTCGACCTGGAAGCGCTCGACGAACAGGCGCGCCAGCCGTTCGATCTCCTCGAAGGTGAGCACCTCGCTGCGCGGCACCCACTTCATGCCTTCCTCGGGCATGCAGTACGTGCAGCGGAAGTTGCAGCGGTCGGTGACCGAGATGCGCAGATCGCGAATCGTGCGACCGAACGGGTCGATCAGGTCCATTGCGTCACACTACCCACACTCACGACAGCCACGCTCACGAGGTTGCTCCCAACGAGAGGAGCATCGTGGCGACATCGCCGCCGGCGGGCACACCGTCGCCATCGGGCACGACCGCAATGGCGTTGGCCTGCGAGGTGGCCGCCAGCTGGTGGCTGCCCTGCGCACCGACGGAACGAACGTGCACACGACCGTCGGCCGCGAACGCGGCGAACACACGCACGTAGTGGGTCTTGCCGTCGTGACGACGAGGCAGGCCGTCGTCGGCGATGGCCGCCACCAGTGGCCGGTCGATGACGGTGTGACCCATCATCTGCCGAAGTGCGGGGCGAGCGAGCAGCTCGAAGCTGACCAGCGAACTGACCGGGTTGCCCGGCAGGCCGAACACCGGGACGTGCCGCGCAGCGCCATCCGGGCCGGTGGCCAGCAGGCCGAACGCAAACGGCTTGGCCGGCTTGATCGCGATCTGCATCCAGCGCATGTCGGCGATCTGCGAGAGCACGGCCTTCACCACGTCGTAGTCGCCCATGCTGACACCGCCACTGGTGACGATGGCATCGCAGGTCGCTGCGGCGTCGCGCAGCACGCGCTCGAGCACGGTTTCGTCGTCGCGCACGATGCCGAGATCGATTGCGTCGCATCCGGCATCGCGCACGGCACCCAGCAGCATCGTGCGATTGCTCTCGCGGATCTGGCCGGGCTGCAGTGGCGAGCCGTCGTCGATCAGTTCGTCGCCGGTGGAGAGCACAGCCACTCGCGCCCGTGGCACCACCGAGACGACGGCCGCATTGACGCTGGCCAGCACACCGGCCACTGCCGGGGTGACGAACGTGCCGGCCGGGTACAGCGCCGCACCGGCCCGCACGTCGTCGCCCACGCGACGCACGGCGACACCGACCGCCACCGAGCGCCGCACCCTCACTCGCACGCCACCGTCGACTCGGCGGTCACCGAGCAGCTCGGTGTCCTCCACCATCACGACGGCATCGGCGCCCGCCGGCACAGGGGCACCGGTCATGATGCGAATCGCCTCACCCGGCTGCAGCACCCGGTCGGTGTGCGCACCGGCCGCCACCTCGCCGACGACCGGCAGCTCGACCGGGGCAGCGGCCACGGAGGCGGCGACCACCGCGTAACCATCGACGGCGCTGTTGGCGAACGGGGGCACGTTCTCCGCGGCCACCACCGCTGCCGCCAGCACCAGGCCGGTGGCTTCGCGGCACGGCACGTCGACCGGCACCGCCGCCGGGCAGCGGGCGAGCACGTAGGAGCGGGCCTCGGTGATGTCGATCACGCCGCAACGGTACCGTGAGGCGGGTGACGTCGTACTCGCCCTTTCCCTCCGCACACGAGCCCACGGGCCACGTCGCACGCTGGGCCACCTGGGCCGGCGACGGGGAGGAGACCACGACCATCCTGTGGGAGAACGAGGGCTTCACGGTGAGCGGCCAGGTCAGCGATGCCACCGACCGCGAGCACATCCACTACGTGCTGCGCATCTCCCCCACCTGGCAGGTGCGCCAGTTCCTGCTGTTCCGCGATCTGGAGGAGCCAGATCTCTGGCTGGCCACCGACGGCAGCGGTCGCTGGGGAGAGATGAACGGCGCTCATCGCACCGAGCTCGACGGCTGCTACGACATCGATCTCGCGTGCACCCCGTTCACCAACACGCTCCCCATCCGTCGGCTGCCGCTCCTCGAAGGGCACAGCGCCGAGTTGCCGGTCGTGTACGTGAACCCCGAGACGCTGGAGGTCCGCCCGATGGTGCAGCGCTACACCCGCCTCGGCTCGCATCGGTGGCGGTACGAGAGCGTGGAGAGCGGGTTCACGGCCGAGTTGGAAGTCGACGAGTTCGGGCTCGTGATCGATTACCCCACGCTGTTCCGCCGGCTGCCCTGACGCGACGCGTCGTAGAGCGCACGCAGCTCCCCGGCATCAGGCAGCCGCCGCAATGGCTCGCGCAACGTGACCAGGTTCATCTCCCCCATGTGCTCGCGCAACCACGCCGACACCTGCTCGGGGTGCCGGCCCGCCACCTCGCGCATCACCCAACCGATCACCTTGCGGATGAAGAACTCCTTCTCCGGCAGCAGGAGTTCGGAGTAGTCGAAGAAGCGTTCGAGCTGTTCATCGCGACGCAGCAACGTCCGCAGGGCGAGCATCGCCGAACGGCGGATCCAGAAGTCGCCGTCGTGCACCCAGCGATCGAGATGCGGCAGCAGACCATCCGGATCCCGAGCGGTGAGGTCGGCGGTCACCCCTCCGGCCAGCGGATCGACCAACGCCCACGTGTGGCTGTCGCGCAGGTTGTTGTAGATCCATGGCACATCGGTGAGCGTGACCAGCAGCGGTCGGCACGACAGCAGCTCGATCGCGGCGAGGCGACACTCGTGGATCGGGTGCGACCACAACGCGTCGGCCACCGCGAACAGATCGTGGTGAGTGAGGTCGCTGTGCGGGCGCAGCCACGCCTTCACCGTCGAGCGCACGGCCGGCACACCGGAGCCGACGAACTGCAGGCTGCTCTTCAGGTACGCCTTCTCGCCCTCGGCCCGGCGGGGCGTGCCGACCGCCACCAACTGCTCGAGCAGCGCAGCGGCCTCGTCGTCAGCGTTCACACACGACCGCGTTCACACACGACCGCGGAGCCAGGCGCGAAACGGTACGCCGATGCGTTCGTCCTCGAGCGCCATCTCCACCACGGCCGTCAGCCACCCGAGCGGGTTGCCGGTGTCGAAGCGGCGGATGTCGCTGAGCACACCGTGGAAGGGCCCCTCCGCGGCCTGCATGCGCAGCGCGTCGGTGAGTTGGATCTCGCCACCCGCGCCCGGTTGCACGCGCCCGATCTTCTCGAACACATCGGGGGTGAGCACGTAGCGACCGATGATGATGAGGTCGCTGGGCGCTTCCGCGACCGGCGGCTTCTCCACCATCGTGCGGATGCGCACCACGCCGTGCTCGTCGAGCGGGCCCGACGGGTCGATCACCCCGTAGGCGCTCACCTCCGCCAACGGCACGTGCTTGAGACCGACGACGCTGCCACCCGTCGCCGCGCTGACATCGCACATCTGCGAGAGCAGGCTGCTGTCGCCCATGATCTCGTCGGGCAGCAGCACCGCGAACGGCTCGTCGCCCACGCCGTCGCGCCCGCACCCCACCGCGTGGCCCAGGCCCAGTGCCTCGTCCTGGTAGGCGAAGATCACCTCTACGTCGCGACCGATGCGTTCGAGGTGGTCGGCCACCTCGTGGCGGCCGGTGCTGCGCAGCTTGGCGACCACTTCCGGCGCATCGGCGAAGTAGGCCTCGATCGCCGGTTTGGCGTGGCTGGTGACCACCACCACACGCTCGATGCCGGCGCCCACCGCCTCGTCGATGATCAGCTGCAGGGCTGGTGTGTCGATCATGGGGAGCAGCTCCTTGGGAACTGCTTTGGTGGCCGGGAGGAACCTGGTGCCCATCCCCGCCGCTGGGATCACTGCCGTACGTGCACGCATCTGCTCACTCTAGGGATCGGCACGAGCCCGATCAGGTTCGGCAGTTTGTTGCGAGCCGCGTGGGGCTAGCCTTAGCACTCGCACTACCCGACTGCTAGATCGGCTGACAGCCACAGCCTCCCGGAGCCACCGATGCCCACGTACGTCTACAAGTTCATCGACACCGGCGAGACCATCGAGGTGCAACAGTCGTTCGCCGACGATGCGCTCACCGAGGCCGTGCACCCCGGCAGCGGTGCCACGATGCCGGTCAAGAAGGTGTTCCTGCCGGTCGGTGTCACGTTCAAGGGCGGCGGCTTCTACAAGACCGACAGCCGCGGCGGCTCCAGTTCGTCGTCGAAGGCGGCGCCGGCCGACAGCTCGTCGGCGGCCGCCAGCACCCCTGCGGCAGGGTCGTCGAGCAGCGAGTCCGGCAGCTCGTCCACGTCGACCCCGGCAAGCACTCCAGCATCCAGCAGCAGCTCGGGCAGCTCGTCGAGCAGCAGCTCCAGCGGCTCGTCGGGCAGCTCGGGCAGCAGCGACTGAATCAGACGGGCGCACCGATATGGTGCGCACGAGCGGCTTCCCCCGAGCGCCGCGCCGTCTCTCGCGGCGTTGGCAACGCCTACTTCGCTCCGGGAGGCTCCCATGTCGCTGCTCCCTCGCCTTCGGCTGGCTCTTGCGCGCCGGCCGTGGCTGTACTGGCTGTTGGTCTGCGTCTGCGGCGCCACGGTGTGGCTCGGCCTGGCCGCCGCGCACACGCGGGCCGACCGCGCACGCACCCAGTGGGGCACCACACGGAGCGTGTGGGTTGCCCGCACGGCCATCGCCGCCGGCGACCCACTGCTGGCCACGGTGCACCAGTATCCGTCGGCGATGGTGCCGGCGAGCGCGCTCTCGTCGGCGCCCGACGACGCCACGGCCGCGCACACCATCGCTGCCGGCGAAGTGCTGGTGGCGGCCGACCTGGAGCGCGGCGGTGCGCTACCCGCCGACTGGCTGGTGTTCACCGTGCCCGGCGACCGGGCCCCGCTGCTGTCGGCCGGTGATCACGTGGCGGTCTTCGGCAGTGGCCAGCAGTGGTGCGACGGCGTGGTGGTGGGCGCCGACGCACAGGCCTCCGGCGGGCAGGTCGAGGTCGGTGTGCCCGGCGGCTGCGCCGCCGCGCTCAGCGCCCAACTCGCGCTCGACGCGGTCACCCTCGCCCGCAGCACCTGACACCACCGACCGACACATCGGCGCCCGAACAGCCGTGTCACGGCACAGCGCGGGGTTCCGTCTGTGCCGTGACACAGAACGCAGCGAACAGCTCTGCCGCGAGGCGATCTCAGCCGGCGGCGAGCGCCTGCGCGAGGTCGGCCCAGATGTCGTCGACGTGCTCGATGCCCACGCTCATGCGGATGAGGCCGGGTGGCACGTGCGCATCACCGGCGTACTTCTGGCGGCGCTCCATCGAGGACTCCACGCCGCCGAGGCTGGTGGCCGGCACGATGAGCCGCACCGCACGGCAGGCGGCATCGGCCGCCTCGGCGCCGCCGGCGAGCACGAACGCCACCATCGCGCCGAAGCCCGGGTAGCGCACATCGGCGACCGCAGTGTGCGTGCGCAGGCGAGCCACGACTTCGACCGCGTTGGCCTGCATGCGCTCCATGCGCAACGGCAGGGTGCGCACGCCGCGCAGCGCGAGAAAGGCCTCCAGCGCTCCCGGTGTGCTGCCGTTGACGAGGCGGGTCTGACGCAGCCGCTCGTACGTGGCATCGTCGGCCGCTACCGCCAGGCCGATGAGCAGGTCGCTGTGCCCGCCGATGAACTTGGTACCGCTGTGGATCACGATCGTCGCGCCGTCGGCGAGCGGGCGCGCGCACACGGGTGTCGCGAACGTGCTGTCGACGACGACCTTGGCACCGGCCGCTGCGGCTGCCGCACAGATGGTCGGGATGTCGGCGACGTCGAGCGTTGGGTTGGTGGGGGTCTCGACCCACACCACGTCGGCGCCAGCGATGGCCGCGACGACGGCGGCCGTGTCGGCGATGTCGACGAAGCGCACCTGTAGGTGACCCTGGCGCACATGGTCGTCGACCAGCGCGCGCACCCCCAGGTACGAGTACGTGGGCAGCACCAGCACCTTCGGCGCCAGCGCGAAGACAGCAGCGGCTGCCGCAGCCATGCCGGAGGAGAACGAGACCGCCCGGCCACCCTCCAGCGCGCCAACCGCTTCCTCGAGACCGATCCAGCCAGGCGTGCCGTGCGTGCGCGAGTAGACACCTTCTTCGCCACGGAAGTTGCTGGCCAGCGTGATGGGGTGGTTGAGCGGCTCGCCGATGCCGTGCGGTCGACCCGCCGACACGGCAACGGTGGCGGGGTGTTGCGAGCCTGCGCTCATGACTCGGCCGGCGACGCATCGACCGATGCGGCGACATCGGGGTGCTCTTCACGGCCGTCGGCATGGTGAGCGAAACGCCCGACATCGCGGCCGTGCACGGGATCCGGGGTGTTCCACGGCCAGCCGCCGAACCCGGTGCGACGGTAGTCGGCGAACGCTTGCTGGATCTCGGCCTCGGTGTTCATCACGAAGGGCCCGTACTGCGCCACCGGCTCGCCGATGGGGCGAGCCTGCAGCATCAGGACCTCGGCACCCTCGGGGCCGGCAACGAGCGGGGCGGGCTGTGACGCATCGACGACGGCTCCGGTGCTGGTGGCCACATCCTCGCCGCCCGCCATCACGGAACCTTCGAACACGTAGAGCACGCGCATCGTCTCGGCACCCTCGGCCGGCTGGAGTGTGACCATCGCACCCGGCTGGAGCGCCAGGTGCAGGATCGACACATCCGCCTCGGGGCGCGACGCCCACGAGGCGGGCGGCGGCGCAGGCGGAGTGAGCCCTTCGTAGCGGCCGGCGATGACGGTGACCACCGCTTCGCGACCGGCGTCGTCGAGGTGCACGTGCCGCGGGATCTGCTCGCTCCAGAGCATGGTGAAGTAGGGATCGACCATCTTGTCGTCGGCGGGCAGGTTCATCCAGATCTGGAACAGCTCCACCGTGTTGGGACCGTCGGGCGACAGCAGCGGAAACATCTCGCAATGCACCACACCGCTGCCGGCGGTCATCCACTGCACATCGCCGCGGCCGAAGCGGGCCGACGCACCCAGCGAGTCGCTGTGGTCGATGTAGCCCTTGCGCGCGAACGTGATGGTCTCGAACCCGCGGTGAGGGTGCTCGGGAAAGCCGGGCACGGTGCTGCCGTGGTACATGCGCCAGCCGTCGCGCGGCTCGAAGTCGTTGCCGATGCTGCGACCGGCGAGCGAGCCCTGCGGCCCGAACTGGGCATTGCCGGCCGGATACAGGTCGAGGTGGTGCACACAGAACAGGAAGGGGTCGGCGGTGGCCCACTGGAAGCCCAGCGGCACTCGCTGCAGCACGAGGGGGCTGCCGGATGGTTGCGTCATCAGGCCGAGCGTACGCCGGTCGCGATGAGCAACAACACGAGCGTGCCCAGTGCCACCCGGTAGATGACGAACGGCATGAACGAGCGGGTGCGGATGAGCTTCAGCGTGCCCCACACCGCCAGCCATCCCGAGACTCCGGAGGTGACGATGCCCACGAGCATCGGCACACCCAGACCGTTGGGGATGCCGTCGCCGATCAGTTTGAGGAGCTTGAAGGCGACCGCGCCGATGGTGACCGGGATGGCCATCAGGAAGCTGGCACGGGCAGCCGCGTCGCGACCGAAGCCGAGGAAGCGGGCAGCCGTCATCGTGATGCCGCTGCGCGACGTGCCCGGGTTCAGTGCCAGTACCTGTGCGGCGCCGATCTTCAGTGCGTCGAGGCGCGTGTAATCGTCGAGCCCGCGGGCGCCGGCGCGCCGGTCGGCCCATGCCAGCAGCACACCGAACACGATGAGCGAGATGGCGATCAGCACGGGTGTGCCCAGCTTCTCGTCGATGTACTTCTCGCCCACCGCACCGGCCGCTGCCGCAGGTATCGACGACAGCACCAGCAACCACGCGAGCCGGCCGTCCGCGCTCGCGGGCTGTTCGCGCCGCACCACCAGGCGCACGCCTTCGCGCACGTACACGGTGAGGTCCTTCCAGAAGTAGCCGACCACGGCAACGACGGTGCCCAGGTGCAGCGCCACGTCGAAGGCCTTCTCGATCTGCGGGTCGCCGGCGAAGTCGTTCCAGCCGAACAGCCACGGCACCAGCAGCAGGTGGCCGCTGGAGGAGATGGGCAAGAACTCGGAGAGCCCCTGGACGAGGCCGAGCACGATGGCATGGAAGATGGGCACGGGCGTCAGTTCTAGTCGGTGGGCAGGCTGGGCAACACTCGCGGGGTCCACGGGCGGTGCTGGTCCCAGTGGTGCCCGACGATGCGCCCCGCGCGCAACTTGCACAGGAAGTCGGCCGGGCCGTCGAAGTCGGGCATCTCCACGTAGGCGCTCCCGAGCGCCAGCGGCACGTGAGCATCGCTGCCCGCGCCCGCTGCCAGATCGAACTCGGCGGCGAACTGCGCCGCCTGCTCGTTGAGGCTGCGCAGGCCGGTCTTCGCGTTGAGCGTCTCGACGGCATCGATGAGACCCGCGTTGGCCAGTTCGTAGAGCGCCGGTCGAGACATGTTGCGGCGCATGGGGTCGAACGGATGCGGCACGTACACGATGCCCCCTTGCGCACGGATGGCTCGCGCTGCCTCGGCAGGCGGCGTGCCGGCAGCGACACGTTCGGCGAGGAACAGGCCGATGATCTCGCCGGCGTGAGTGCGCAGCTCCTCGCCGACGATCACCCGGCAGGGCAACCGCCCGACCAGCTCGGTGGCGCCCCGAATCGCGTTGTGGTCGGTGATGCACAGCACGTCGAGCCCGGCTTCGGTCACGGCAGCCTCCACCTCGTCGGGCGTGGTGGTGCTGTCGCCGCTCCACATCGTGTGGCTGTGCAGATCGACGCGCACCCAGCCCGACGGCAACGGCTGGGCCAGGTGCGGGTGTCGTTCGACGGCGGCGGGGTGCGGGATGGGCACGGTGTGCCACCGTACCGTTCCGATCGGCTGACGTACGCTCGTCGCATGCGATGGACTCGTCAGAACAAGCGACTGATGCTGGTCACCGGTGCGAGTGGCTTCCTCGGCAGGCACCTGATGGCGGCCAGCGAGGCCGGGCGCTGGGAGACCCTGGCACCGTCGTCGGGCTCGATGGACATCCGCTCACGCGCACGAGTGCTCGACGAGATCACGACGTGGAAGCCGCAGGTGGTGGTGCACCTCGCCTACCGCCGCGACGACCGCCAGATCATCGTCGACGGCACGCGCAACGTGGCCGAGGCCGCAGCGGCCGCCGGTGCGCGCCTCATCCACCTCTCCACCGACGTCGTCTTCGCCGGCCGCGAGCGCCCGTACACGGAGGCCGACGCCACCGATGCCCGCATCGACTACGGCCGCTGGAAGGCGGAAGCAGAAGTCGTGCTGTGGCAGGCGCACCCCAGCGCGCTCGCCATCCGTACGTCGCTGTTGTACGGCACCGAGACGCAGCTCGGCCACGCCATCACGGATGTCACCGAATCGCTCGCCGGCCACAGCAGCACCAAGTTCTTCACCGACGAGTACCGCTGCCCCGCGCACGTCGCCGACGTGGCGGCGGCGATCATCGCGCTCGCCGATCGACCCGATGTGCACGGCGTGCTGCACGTGGCCGGCCCGCAGGCGGTCAGCCGCGCCGAGCTGGCGCAAGCGTTTGCGGCGTGGATGGGCCACGACCCGGCACGGGTGCCAACGACCTCGTTGCGCGAGAGCGGCGTGCAGCGCCCGGCACGCGTGGTGCTCGACTCGTCGCTGGCGGCCGGTCTCGGCGTGCGCTGCCGTTCACTGGCCGAAACGCTCGCTCGCTGACGTCAGAGTCGTCGACTATCTGCATGCGCATGGGTAGACTGCTGCCATGGCCGCAGCCACCACCACCATCCGGGTCGATCGAGACGTGCACGAGCGCCTGGTGCGCTTGGCCGAGGCCGGCGACCAGCAGTTGATGGAAGCCGTCCGCGAGGCAGTGGAGACGCTGGAGCGCGCACGATTCGCTGCTCGAGTCGGCCACGAGGTGGAAGCACTCCGCGCCGATCCCGTCAAATGGGCCGCGTACCTCGACGACGGCGAGCTGGCGGTGGGCGACGGTGTCGCCTGACGAGATCTGGCTCACCGACTTCGGTGATCCCTTTCCAGGCGAACCGGCCCACCACCGGCCGGCGCTGATCATCGGGCCGTCGCGACTGTTTCCCGACAACCTTCCGTTCGCCGTCGTGGTGCCACTCACTACGACCCGCCGAGGCCTGTCGCTGCACATCGAAATCGAACCCGACGCATCGAACGGTCTCGACGATGTCAGCTACGCACAATGTGAGTGGCTTCGTTCCATCAATCGGCGACGTCTCGTCACCCGCCTGGGTGCCGCCGATGCAGCGACCACCCGCGAGGTATCGAGGGTCATCCGCACGCTGCTGGGCTACTGACGCAACGGGTCACGCACCGGAGAGCGTGATGTCGCGGATCACCAGGCTGACCCCGGCGGCCCGCATCGGCAGCCAGTCGACATCGCCACCGATCTCCACCACGTCGAGCAGCATGCGCTGCAGAGTGGACGCGATGGTGAACTCGCGAATGGGTGCACCGACGACGCCGTTCGTGATGAGCAGGCCCGACGCGCCCACCGAGAAGTCGCCGCTGATGGAGTTGACGCCGCTGTGCAGACCCTGCACGGAGGTGACGAGCACACCGTCGGCGACATCGGCCACCAAGGCCGACTGATCGCGGGTGCCCGGTTGCAGCTGCAGGGCCAGGCACCCGACGCCGGGGGTGCCCTTGAAGCCCCCTCTCACGGCGTTGCCCGTGCTGCGCGCGCCGGCGCGACGGGCGCTGTAGCTGTTGTGCACGAACTGCTGCAGCACACCAGCGTCGATGAGGACGTTGCGCCGGGCGGCCAGCCCCTCGCCATCGAGGTCGGTGGCGGTGTACGCCAACGTGTTGGTGGGGTCGTCGACCAGCGTGACCATGGGGTTGGCCACCACATCGCCGAGTCGGTCCTTGAACAGGCTGCGCCCCTTGGCGACGGCCTCACCGTTGAGCGTGCTGGAGATGACACCGAGGAACATCGCCGTCACGTACGGGTCGAGCACCACCGTCACTCGCTTCGACGACGGCTTGACCGCGCCCAGCAGCCGAGTTGCACGATCGGCCGCTTCCTTCGCTGCCTTCGCCAGGTCGAACTGGTCGGGCGAACGGCCGACACTGAACCCGAACCCGGTCTGCGTCTCGTCGCCGTCGTCGGCCAAGGTGCTGATGGAGACGTAGCAGCCGTTCTCGCGACCGCTGCGGCGGATGCCCGTGGTGGTGGCCACGGCCGACTCGACCGCGACATCGGAGTAGTTGGAGTCGTCGACACGCACTCGCGGATCCACGTTCACGGTGAGGCGCTCGAGCTCCTTCGCCAGCTCGATCTTGCGATCGGTGGCGAAGTCGGCGAGCGCTTCGTTCCACAGCTGCTGCTCGACCACCTCGACGCCATCAGGCTCGGCAAGCCCGGCCCACTCGTCGCACGTGCCGAACTCGACGTTGTCGCGGGCGTCGGCCAACACCTCGGCGATGGCAGCGGGGTCGAGCGTGCCCGCATACGCGAACCCGGTGCGGCCATCGCGGATGACACGAATGCCGATGCCCTCGCTCTGCGCGCTGACGAAGTGCTCGACAGACCCCTCGTAGACACGGATGTCGGTCTCGCTGTCGCGTGAGACGAATGCCTCCACCTGCTCACCGGAGCGAGCTTGGGCGATGACGCGGTCGGCGATCTCCTGCAACTGCTCGGTGCTCATGCCGCCGTCCCGCCGATGGTCATCGACTTGACGCGCAGCGTGGGCTGGCCGTCGCCCACCGGCACGCCCTGGCCGTCCTTGCCGCACGTGCCGGGGTTGCCCATCGCGAAGTCGTTGCCGAGCAGGTCGATGTCGAGCAGCACCTGCGGCCCGTTGCCGATGAGGTTGCCTTCGCGCAGCGGCGCCGTGATCTCGCCGTTCTCGATGAGGTAGGCCTCGGTCATGCCGAACACGAAGTCGCCGCTGGCGGTGTTGACGCTGCCTCCGCCCAGCTTCGCCACGTACACGCCGTAGTCGGTGGCACGCACGATGTCGTCGGGTTCCTCGGTGCCGTTGAGCACGTAGGTGTTGGTCATGCGCACCATCGGCAGGTGCTGGTAGCTCTGCCGGCGACCGTTGCCGCTCTGCGGGCGGCCGTCATTGCGGGCCCGTAGGTAGTCCCACATGTACTCGGTGAGCACGCCGTTCTCGATGAGCACGTTGTACTGGCTGGCGTGGCCCTCGTCGTCGTAGGCGATGGCACCCCACTCGCCGCGCATCGTGCCGTCGTCGACCAGCGTGACCAGCGGCGAGGCGACCAGCTCGCCCTTCTTGCCGCGGTACACGCTGCCGCCCTTGGCGATGATGTCGGCCTCCAGGCCGTGCCCGCACGCTTCGTGGAAGAGCACGCCACCACTGCCCTGCTTGATGACCACCGGCAGCGCACCACTGGGTGCGGGGCGGGCATCGAGCTTGGTGATGGCCATGCGCGCCGCGTCGCGGGCCAGGTGTTCCACGTCGACCTGATCGAACAGCTCGAAGCCAATGGTCTGGCCGGCGCTCTGCGAGCCGGTCTGCATGCCGGCATCGCCATCGGCCACGGCGGTGACCCGGATGAGCGTGCGAACCTGCTGATCGGTGACGAACACACCATCGGTGTTGGCGACGAGGATGTGCTTGCGGCTGTCGCCGTACCCAGCGCTCACCTGCACGATGGATGCACCTGCACCGCGGGCCGCGTCGTTCATCCGCAACAGCAGTGCCACCTTGTCGGCCTTGCGCACATCGTCGGGGTACTGGCTCACCGGGCTGACCACACGCTCCGCGCCACGGGTGAGCGCCACCGTGCGAGCGCCGCCACCGCCTTGGCTGGCGGCCGCTGCGGCCGCCTCGGCCGCCGCCCGCAGGCCGGCCTCGCTGAGATCGGCGGTGTGCGCGAAACCGGTGGTGTCGCCCTTCACCACACGGATTCCGGCACCGCGGTCGCGGCCACTGGTGACCTGCTCGACGCGGCCGTCATCGAGGCCCACCGAGGTGGAGCGCTTGTCCTCCGCGAACACCTCGGCGAAGTCGGCGCCTGTGCGCACCGCCGCCGCGAGCACTCGTTCCAACACGTCTTGGTCGATCACGTCGGCGAGCCTACCGACACCCGTCGAGAGTGAGAGCCCGCTGCGCCGGGCGCCACGGGCGTAGCGTGAGGGATCGTGAGCGAGTTGCGGGCACCGTCGGTAGGCCTCAGCGGCCGGGCCAGCATGGTGGTCGGCGACGCCGACACGGCAGCGGCCATGGGCTCGGGCTCACTGGCGGTGCTGGCCACTCCGCGGGTCGTCGCGCTGTGCGAGCAGGCCACGTGCGTGGCGGTTGTCGACCATCTGGCCGACGGGTGGACGACGGTCGGCACGAAGGTGGAGCTCGATCACCTCCGCGCTACGGCCGTCGGCTCGCACGTGACGGCACACGCGGTGCTCGAAGAAATCGACAGACGAAGGCTCACGTTCGTGGTCTCGGTGTCCGATACCAATGGTGCAGTGGCTGCAGGCAAGGTCACTCGCGCGTTGGTGGAGGTCGACCGATTCATGGACACGACTCGATGAAGCTGATCGCAGTCACACTCGTGTCAGCTGCTGCATGCCTCGCGCTCTCCGGCTGCCCGAGCCAGACGGTGAAGGACGGCGCGAACGCCGCGTCGAAGGATCCGGCCGCACCGGGCGACATCAATGCCACCGACGCCCAGTGCCGAGCAGAGCGGCGGCTGGTGGAGACTGCCGTCGAGACCTACACCATCCTGCAGGGTGCGCCGCCCGTCGATGAGGCCGCGCTCGTGCCCGATTGGCTGCGAGTGCAGTCGGTGTTCATGGACCTCGACGCGCAGGGCAACGTGGTGCCGGCACCCGGTAGCGGTTGCCCCTGATCGCTGGCGGATGTAGCCCTCGATCATCCTGACGGAGCAGAACAGGGTTCCAGGGGTCGAATTGCGCGAGCTACTGTCGGCAACGGAGGGCCGATGATATTCGCAGCATTACGCGACCTTCAGTGGCGACGGCGACGCATCGTGATCGCGATCGTCGGCACCGGACTGGTGTTCGCGATGAGCCTCCTGATGAGTGGCCTGGCCAACTCGTTCAGCGTGGAGGTGAACCGCACACTCGACCGGCAGGGGGCACAGGCGTGGGTGATCCTGGCCACCTCACCGGGAGCGTTCAGCCCGGGCAGCTTCCTGCTGCCGAGCGATGTCGCTGCAATCATCGCGACCACCGGGCCGCAGAGTACGCCGGTGCTCTACGGCTCGGCGGTTGCCGACCTCGGGCGCTCGCGGCCGGCCGACGTGAGCGTGATGGGCATCGGCGAGGGCGGGTTGGCACAGCCGAACCACCTGGTCGAGGGCGACTCGCTGCTGGGCGAGGGGAAGGTGATCACGCCCCGCAGCCTCGGTCTGCACACCGGCGACCAACTCAGCCTGTCCGGCAGGGTCTTCACCGTCAGTGGCGTCGTCGACACCGCTTCGGTGCTGGCCGGCCTACCGCTGCTGCAGATGGATCTCGCCGACGCTCAGGGGGTGCTGGTGGGCGGCCAACCGGTGGTGAGCACCGTGCTCACCACCGATGCCAACCCGACCCTGCCGGCCGAGTACCGCACTCAGGACAAGCCCGCCGTCGCTCGCGGGTTGATGCGCCCGCTGAAGAACGCGGTGCAATCCATCCAGTTCGTGAAAGCGTTGCTGTGGCTGGTGGCGGCACTCGTGCTGGCGGCCGTGGTGTACCTCGGCGTGCTCGACCGCACCCGCGACATCGCGGTGTTCAAGGCAACCGGCGCCAGCACCGCTGCTGTGGGTGCAGGAGTGTGCGTGCAGGCCGTGGTGGTGGCCGTGCTGGCGGCAGTGCTGGGCGTCGGCCTGGGAGTGCTGCTGGCCCCGCGCTTCCCGATGCAGGTCGACATCGAATCGGGCTCGATGATGTCGCTTCCGTTGCTGGCGATGGCGATCGGCATGCTCGCCGGGATGCTCGGTGTGCGCCGGGTCGCCGGCATCGAACCGGTCACCGCCTTCGGGGGGCCCTGACGTGACCGCCAACGACCGTGACACCAACGACCGTGGCACCAACGACCGTGACACCAACGACCGTGGCACGGTGGTCACCCTCGACCGGGTGACCGTCGAGTACGGCACCGGCGACGCAGCGGTGCGGCCGCTCGACGGGTTCAGCACCTCTGTGCCGGCAGGTCGATTGGCCATCCTGCTGGGCCCATCGGGGTGCGGCAAGACCACCCTGTTGTCGTGCCTCGCCGGGCTGCAGCGTCCCACCTCGGGCTCCATCCGGGTGGGCGACCACGAGGTCACCTCGCTCTCCGCCCAGCAGCTCACGGCGTACCGGCGATCGATGGTCGGTGTCGTGTTCCAGGCGTTCAACCTGGTGCCCAGCCTCACCGCCGCCGAGAACGTGATGATGCCGATGCTCTCGGCGGGGGTGCGCCGGCGCGCTGCTCGCGAGCGCGCCCGCGAACTGCTGAGCAACGTCGGCCTTGCCGAACGGGTGTCGCACCGTCCGGGCATGTTGTCGGGAGGGCAGATGCAACGCGTTGCGATCGCCCGTGCCCTGGCGCTCGACCCAGCGCTGGTGGTGGCCGACGAGCCGACGGCCAACCTCGACCACGTGCAGGTGGAGGCCGTGCTGCGCATCATCCGCAGCCTCACCAGCCGGGGCCGCACCGTGATCATCAGCACCCACGATCACCGCCTGCTGCCGTTGGCCGATCAGGTGATCGACATGTCGCCCGACCGCTCCGGCGTCACCGAGGCCGTCGTCGACACGTTCCTGGCCATCGGCGACGAGCTGTTCGCGGAAGGCGAAGTCGCCCACCACATCTACGTGGTCGAGTCGGGCCGCCTCGATCTCACCCGCGCCGGCTCCACCATCGGGGTTGTGGAGCCGGGCGAGGTGTTCGGCGAGATGGGCCCCACGTTCACGCTGCCCAGGTCGGCAACGGCCACCGCGCTGGAGCCGTCACGTGTCACCGGCTACTCGCTCGCCGAGTTCACCAGACGGTTCGGCGAGGAGGAGCTGCGGCGGCTGGTGGGCCGTTGGTCGTGACGGTCGTGGCCGGTCGTGGCCGGTCGTGGCCGCCTCAGCCGAGGTTGCTGGTGCGTGGGTACACGTCGCTGGGGTCGGTGAGCACGTTCACCATGTAGGGCACTCCGCTGGCAAACGCACGATCCATGGCCGGCCCGATCTCGCCGGGCTGGGTGACGGTTTCGCCGGCGCCGCCCAGCGCCTTCACCACCTGGTCGTACTGCAGCCCGGGCTGCAGGTCGCATGCCATGTCCCAGCCGTAGATGGCCTGCATCGGGTGCTTCTCCAGCCCCCACATGCCGTTGTTGCCGACCACCATCACCACCGGCAGTTGGTGGCGCACCATCGTGTCGACGTCCATCATGCTGAAGCCTGCGGCGCCATCACCCAGCAGCAGCACGATCTGGCTGCTGGGGCGCACCGTGCGGGCCGCGATGGCGTAGCCGGGGCCATTGCCCAGGCAGCCGTACGGGCCGGTGTCGAGCCAGCAGCCGGGCTCGAAGACCTCCACGAACTTGCCGGCGTAGCTGGCGAAGTCGCCACCGTCGCAGATGACCACCGCGTCGCGAGCCATGCGGCGGCCGAGCTCGCCGTAGATGCGGCTGGGCTTGATGGGCGCGCTGTTGTCGCCGAGCAGCTCGGCATCGGCGGCACGGCCCTTCTCCTCCGCGGCCCGCAGCTCGGCGATCCAGCCGGCACGGTCGATGCTGGGCCCTGGGCCGTCGGCCAGCGCGCGCAGGACGAGGTTGCTGTCGCCGGCCACGGTGGGCACGCCGACGTGCGTGGCCCGCTGCTGGTTGCTGTCGACCACGTGCGCCACCTGCGCGTTGCCGAAGCGCCCGAAGCCGAGACGGAAGTCGAGCGGGGTGCCCCACACCACCACCAGATCGGCGCGCGCCTTGAGCAGCCCGCGAGTGCGCAAGAACGCCAGCTCGTGGTCGGCGGGCAACGTGCCGCGACCGAGACCGTTGAAGAAGCACGGCACGCGCAGGTGCTCGGCGGCGGCGCGCAGTGCGGCCCATGCGCCGTCCCAGTAGACATCGCTGCCGACGATGAACGCCGGGCGCTCGGCGTTGGCGATGAGCGCGGCAAGACGGTCGACCTCCTCGTCGTCGGGCGCGGCACCGAGGCCGACGCACTCGTCGACCGCCGGGATGTCGCCGGCAGCCGGGCCGAACACGTCGAGCGGGAAGTCGAGGAAGGTGGGGCCGCGGTGCGGCGTCATCGAGAGACGAGCCGCCGCATGCACCATCGCGCCTGCCTGCGCAGCGTCGGTGACGGTGGCCGCGCTCTTGGTGATGGACTGCATCACGGGCACGTGATCGAACTCCTGCAGCGACCCGCTACCCCAGCGACCCTGAGGAGCGCGACCGCCCAGCACCACCAACGGCGAGCCGTTGAAGAACGCGCTGGTGGTTGCCGACACACCGTTGGTGATGCCCGGGCCGGCGGTGAGCGCGGCGAAGCCCGGCTTGCGCGTGAGCTTCGCGTAGGCCTCGGCGGCAAACGTGGCCGTCTGCTCGTGTCGAGTGTCGACCACCTTCATGCCCTGATCGCGCGCTGCGTCGTACAACGGCCAGATGTGCCCGCCGTTGAGAGTGAACATGGTGTCGGTGCCGAACGCCATCAGCGCGGCCACCGCCTGTTGCCCGGCATGGCCTTCGACGTGCAGGTCGGCGTTGTCATTGCTCATCTCAACAGCCTTCCAGAACCGCCGGGCGCGTCACCGTGTCAGAACGAGTGGTAGCCGCCGTCGATGGTGATGACGTCGCCGGTGTGGTAGCTGCTGGCGTCACTGGCCAGGTACACGGCGAGGCCGGCGAAGTCCTCCGGCTTGCCCCAACGGCGCATCGGCACTCGCGGCAGCACGTTGGCCACGAACTTGTCCCAGCTGAGCGCACCGGCGGTCATATCGCTCTCGATCCAGCCGGGGAGGATCGCGTTGCAGCGGATGCCGTGGCGAGCGTGCTCGACGGCGATGCCCTTCATCATCGAGATCACGGCGCCTTTGGAGCCGCCGTAGTGCTGGCCGCGCTGCTGGCCGTACTTCGCCGAGCCGGAGGTGGTGAACACCACCGAGCCGCCTTGCGGGTCTTGCGCCACCATCTGCTTCACGGCCTCCTGCGCGGTGAAAAATGCGCCGTCGAGGTTGACGCGCATCACGCGGTGCCACTCGTCCTCGCTCATGCCAACGAAGCTGGGCGCCTGGCCACCGACACCGGCGTTGACGAAGCACGAGTCGATGCGGCCGAGCTCGGCGACGACGGTGGCCATGCCGTCGATGACCGCCTGGTGGTCGCCCACATCGCAGACCAGGTCGAGCACGGGGTTGCCGATCGCTCGCAACTGCTCGGCGGCAGCAGCGTTCTTGGCCGGGTTGGTGCCCCAGATGGCAACCGACGCACCTTGGCCGGCCAACGCTGTGGCCATGCCCAGGCCGATGCCGCCGTTGCCGCCAGTGACCAGCGCGACGTGCCCGCCGAGATCGAAGAGTGCAGTCATGTGTCGTTCTCCACGAGTACGTGCCTTTCAGTGGGGGTGGGCGTCGTCGCCCAGCACGAGTTCCATCAGCGGCGTCAGGTTGGGGCCGCGGCGCAGATGATGGCCGCCGTCGGCGCTGATGCACTGGCCGGTGATCCAACTGCTCTCCTCGCCGAGCAGGAATCGCACGGCGTTCGCGATGTCGTCGGTGGTGCCCAGCCGAGCCAGCGGCATCTGGTCGAGGTAGTCGGCCACGATGTCGGGGCTGCCGGTGAGGCCGGCCGAGATGTCGGTGGGTACCAGGCTGGGGCGAACGGCATTGGCACGGATGCCGACGGAGCCGAGCTCGTCGGCAGCCTGTTGCACCAACATCTCCAGCCCGGCCTTGCTGACGCAGTACGGGGTCATGTAGCGGTGCGTGCGCGGCGCTGCGATCGACGAGATGGCCACGATGGCGCCGCCGCCGGCGCGAGCAAGGTGCACGGCAGAGTGCTTGATGGTGAGGAACGCTCCAGTGAGGTTGGTGGCCATCACGCTGTTCCAGTCGTCGAGGGTGGTGAGGTGCAACGGGGCCGCCGAGCCGGAACCGGCGTTGGCAACCACCATCGTGAACCGACCGACGGCGGCAGCTTGCTCGCACGCGGCTGCCACTTGCGCCTCGTCGGTGACGTCGCAGACCACCGTGTGCACCTCGGCGTCCGTGGCACGCAGACCGGCCGCAGCAGCCTCCAACTTCTCGGCGCTGCGCCCCGCCAGCACCACCGCTGCGCCATCGCGAGCGAGCTGTGCGGCACATGCCAGCCCGATGCCGCTGCCACCACCCGTGATCAGTGCGGTCTGTCCCTGCAGAGAACTCATGGCCGATTCCTAGCGCGGCACGTCCGTTGCCTTCGTACCGGGCTGCCCCGAATGCCGACAGCTGCCGGCGCCGGCAGGTAGCGTGAGCCCGCCATGGCGCTGCAGCACATCCGGCAACCCGCCGACCTTCGCGAACTGAGCTTTCCCGAGCTCGCGGATCTCGCTGGTGAGATTCGCGACTTCATCGTGCAGGCGGTTGCCGAGAACGCCGGCCACCTGGGCAGCAATCTCGGTGCAGTCGAGCTGACGCTGGCGCTCCACCGCGTGTTCGAGTCGCCCACCGATGCGATCCTGTGGGACACGGGGCATCAGGCATACGTGCACAAGATCGTCACCGGGCGTCAGGCGCAGTTCGAGCGCCTCCGCCAGGCGGGTGGCATGTCGGGCTACCCGAACCGCGAGGAAAGCCCGCACGACTACATCGAGAACAGCCATGCGAGCACGGTGCTCTCGTACGCGTACGGCTTGGCCATCGCCCGCGATGCCGGCACCGACCCGCACCGCCACATCGTCGCCGTCATCGGCGACGGCAGCATGACCGGCGGCATGGCGTACGAGGCCCTGAACAACATCGGCCACAGCAACCAGCGCGTCATCATCGTGCTCAACGACAACGGTCGCAGCTACGCGCCCACCATCAGCAACCTCACCGCCGGCATCTCGGCTCGCGAGCAGGCCATCGCCGCCCATCCCAGCCTGCCCGAGCGCATCACCGACATGTTGTCGCACAGCCTCACCAACATCCGCCTCAACCCGGTGTACGTGCGCCGCCAGCGCAAGCTCGAACAGTTCCTCCGCGAGCTGCCGTACGTCGGCCCGCAGGCGGAGAAGAGCGTCGAGGCGTTCAAGGCTGCCGTGCGCGAGTTCCTGCAACCACCGTCGTTCTTCGAGGCCCTCGGCGTGCGCTACGTCGGCCCCGTCGACGGCCACGACGTGGAGGCGCTCGAGCACTCGTTCCGCAACGCCATCGAGCTGTCGGCCGAAGGCCCGATCGTGGTGCACGTGCTCACCGAGAAGGGCCGCGGCTACTCGCCGGCGGAGGACGACGACGAGAAGCACCTCCACGACGCCCCGGTCTTCGACCCCATGGTGGGCCCGCCGCCGGCAGTGGTCACCGGCTACACGCAGTCGTTCGCCGAGGCCATCATCAAGGAGGCCGAGGCCGACTCGCGCGTGGTCGCCATCACTGCCGCGATGCCGGGGCCCACCGGGCTCCTGCCGTTCCAGGCCCGCTTCCCCGATCGTTTCTTCGACGTCGGCATCGCCGAGCAGCACGCCGTCACCGGCGCCGCCGGCATGGCCATGGGCGGGTTGCGGCCCATCGTCGCCATCTACTCCACGTTCCTCAATCGCGCATGGGATCAAGTGGTGTACGACGTGGCCATGCACCGCCTGCCGGTGGTGTTCTGCCTCGATCGCGCCGGCATCACCGGCCCCGACGGTGCCAGCCACCACGGCGTGTACGACATGGCGCTGCTGGCCAAGGTGCCCGGCATGCGCGTGCTGGCGCCGTCCAGCGCCGAGGAACTGCAAGTGATGCTGCACGACGCGCTCGGCCTCGCCGACCAAGGCCCGGTGGCCATCCGCTGGCCGCGTGGCAGCGCCGTGCACGTCGGCGAGCACGAGGTGGGCACGGGCCTGCTCGCTCGCCGGGTCCGCAAGGGCGACGGCTCGCTGTGCATCCTCGCGGTCGGGAAGATGCTGGCCGATGCGCAGAAGGCTGCTGAAGCTCTGGCCGCCGCCGGCATCGAAACCTCTGTCTGGGACGTCCGGTCGTGCGCCCCGCTCGACCCGGCGATGATCGCCGACGCAGCGGCTCACGGCGCCGTGCTGACAGTGGAGGATGGCATCCGCGACGGCGGCATCGGCATGACCGCCGCCGATCAGGTGCATGCCATCGCCGCCTCCGTTCCGGTGCAGGTGCTGGGCATCCCCGCGAAGTTCATCCCCCAGGGCTCGGCCGACAAGATCCTGGCTCAGCTCGGCCTCGATGCCGACGGCATCAGCACCGCCGCGCGCACCCTGCTCGGCTAGCGCTCACGGTCGAGCGGTGGAGCGACCAGCCGGATCGGAGGTCAGCCCACCATCGCGTCGAGCTGATCGTCGCAGTAGGCGGCGCGCGCTGCGGAGTCGCGGGCCGAGGTCAGGTAGCGAGACCACGCTGCGGTTTCGTGGTGCACGATCGCGAGCACCCAGACGCAGAACGTGGGGAACTTCGAGCCGTGCCGACCCACCTCGAAGCGGCCACTGTCGAGCGGATGAAAGTAGTGGGTCTCCCAGAGCTCGTTGTTGCCATTCCAGCTGCACACGTAGAAGACATCCATCGTGGCGATTCGATGCTGCACCACGAAGCCGACTTCGTGCGCCAGCGCGAGAGTGCCGGCAGCGATCTCCTCGAGCAGGAACGCCTGGGCGGCGGCAATCTCTGCATCGGTGTGCGCACGCTCGGGCACGGCGAGCGAGTACCACTTCAGGTACACCGCGTCGGCGACGGCCGGCGCTACTCGGCGCGCACGCTTGGGGTAGTGCACGTAGTCGGCCGACACGCTCTGGAAGAGCGACGGCCCTGGGTCGTGAGGCATCGGCCGAGCGTAGCGACGCTGCACAACCTGCTTCAGCAGGCCGACATCATGCGCAGCGCCGCACACAGCGCCGGATGACAGCGACCTACGGCCTAACCTCCCATCCGTGACGATCCCCGACTTCGATGCAGCCGC
>ERZ1026796.485-NODE-485-length-31954-cov-3.150564_pt1 | contig 31954 bp, 23 predicted proteins | sample MGYA00520874_ERZ1026796 | MGnify/ENA primary metagenome ERZ1026796 (study PRJEB33270, sample SAMEA104284474) | anaerobic digester metagenome | biome: Anaerobic digester microbiome; feature: mesophilic sludge digester; material: Anaerobic digester biomass | place...
GGCCAATGCGCTCTTGATGGCACACGTCCGCCAGGCATCCCCGCCGGAACGAATCGCGGGCCACACCTGGGAGCGGGTGAAAAAATGGTGGGAAACAGAGTGCATCAACTACGGCCTCGGAGCTGCTGGCCCGGTCGCTTCTGGCCCGGATGTCCAACCCGCCGCCCTGCCAACCACGCAGGCGGCAGGGGCGCCGTTGTTGCACCTGGACCTGGATAAAGGCCTCGTTTGGGTGGGAAGGCAGGAGATTCGCAAAGAGACGAATCCCCAGGACTTTGCGGTGCTGCTGTGCCTCTGGAAGAACCAGGATGGGATAACGACCAAGGACCGCATTGCCAGGGAGGCATGGTCAGAAGAGGCGAGTGAGGGTGTGAGTGACCAGGCCATCGCCGCCGCTATCGCACGGCTCAGGCGGGTGCTGAAGGAGCATGCACCTGGATGGGAATACATCGAGACCGTGCGCAGCAGCAGGCGCGAGCAGGGTGGCTACCGGCTGCACCCCAGGGGCATTGCAAGAGAAAATGATCAGAAATGAGGGATTGTCATCCAGTTGTAATACACCTGTCATCGCGATGCCGTCCTGGGGCTTGCCAGATGCGCGCAAATGATGTAATATTCATAATCATCGTCAATCAGTGTTGTTATGGTTGCAATGCTGCACGCGTTGCGGATTCGATGTAGCAGGAAGAGGCAGCTCACTATGGGACAAACAGATCTCGATAGGTCATCCAGCTCCACGCAGCGACACCATAGCAGAGTTGCCGGACACCGGGAGGCAGCAGTTGCAGAAGAAAAGGCCCTACCTTCTCTTTGATGCCGGAGGCACACTCGTGTTTCCGGACGAAGAGTTCTTGATTGCCGTGGCATTGGCGAGTGGCATACATCTCACCCACGAGCAACTCCGCGACGCATACTATCAGATCATCTATGAGCTGGATCAGAAGGCGCGCCAGAAGCCACCCTTCCCCGAGGACCCCTGGCCGGATGGATATGCCCGCACGTTAGCCACCACTCTCGGATTGCCGAACCGGGTTGCGACACGCCTTGCGGAAGAGTGGCGACAACGGCATGACGATCGCAACCTGTGGACTTTTACCCGCCCGGAGGTGCGTAACACCCTGATTCTTCTGAAACGCACCGGATATAGAATGTCCGTGCTCTCGAACTCTGATGGGCGGACCCGGACCGTGTTCAAGGACCTGCGATTGCTTTCGTTTTTTGAACACATCTTTGATTCCAGGGAGTTGCGGGCTGCAAAACCCCAAAGACAGGTGTTTGACGGGATCCTGAGCAAACTGAGGCTATCCCCGAGGGACGTCATCTACATCGGGGACATCTACACGGTCGACGTCTGGGGGGCGCGGGCGGCGGGGATGGGCGCCATTCACCTCGACCCCCTGGGAAATTATGGGGATTGGCCAGGGATCCACCTGCCCAGCGTCGAGGCGCTCCCCAGGTGGTTGGAGTGCTATCGTGCCCGACCCCGGGCATATCCTCTATTTGAGCCAAGGCGCATTCCCTACCTGGAGCGAGCCGAACGCGAAACAGGGCGTAAATCGTCCTCCAGGCCATCACCCACCTATCGGCACAAGCCCGGCACCTTCGAGACCCTTGTCAAGTGGCCGGCGCTCACCTGCTGGAAGAGGCAACGGCGGGCGGTCTAGACCGTCAACTGCGCTGCGAAGCATAGATTTCCAGGCAATGGTTCGTTTGCCAGGTTTCTAATTTCATTCTTGTTCTCGTTGGGGAGTTATAATGAACGGCACATCAAAGCTTCAGGCTCGGAAAGCCCCCGGACCGGGCCGCCCCTTTGTGAACCGCAAGGTAGAGATCGATCGCATCAGCACCAAGCTCAAGACCGGCATCGCCGGCGAGCCCATGCCCCTGGTGGTTACGTGCTTCTGGGGGGCGTATGGCATGGGCAAGAGCTGGCTCCTGCTGCACCTGGAGGACCTGTATAAGGGGCGCGCCCTGGAAGATCCAGGCCCCTGCCCCGTCATCGTCGCCCGCCTCGACCTGGACCAAGAGCGTTCAGCTTCGCTGTGGCACGAAAACGAGCTGCAGCGCGGGAAGCTGATCCAGGAGCTGTGGATGCAACTGGCCCTGCAGATGGGTGAAGGGGTCCCGGACCTGGGCGGCCGGGCGAGTGATGAGCATTGGGCCGAGGCCTTTGTCCAGCAGGTCACGGAATGGGCCGCGAGTGCGGTCACCCCGCTGATCATGTTGGACACGCTGGATGCCCTGGTGAGGCAGAACGATACGAGCTTCTATTGGCTCGAGGAGCACCTGGTAGAGAGACTGGCCATCACCGACCGGGTGCTCTTTGTTTTCGCCGGTCGAGGCGAGCTGCGCCGCTGGGAACGATTTCAGGTGCGGCGGCGTGTGGATCTGCATCGGCTGTCCAGCTTTCGCGAACAGGAAATCGGAGAGGAGTTGGGTGCCAGCCGGCCCTGGAGCCGCGTGCTGTACCAACTCGCCTTCGGCCATCCCCTGACCGCCGAGCTGCTGGGAACCCAGTTGGAAAAGCAGGGCATTGATCTTGGTGCCGAGGATGCGTCCATAGACAAGGTCGAGCCAGGGCTGGCCGGTGAGGTCCTGGCCCACGTCGTCGAGGAGGCCCTGGAGGGCCTCGAGGAATCGCTGCACCACCTGGCCAGGCCAGCCAGCCTGCTGCGCTGGTTGAACGTGGAATCCCTGCGAGCCCTCGTGGAGGATCTGGGCCTGGGTGAAGCGAACCGGGGCGACGCTTACTACATGCGCATCATCGAAGCCTTGCAGGCCCAGCATCTCCTGTATTGGCACACGAACAAAAAGGTGTACGAACCCGACCCCGTCCTGCGCGCGCTGTTGTCCGCTTACCTGGAACGAGCGCATCTGGATCGATTCCTCGCTGTCCATCGCGCCGCACTGTCTTTCCACGACAGGCGGCTGGAAAAGCAACCGAGCTACCTGTCCACGTTTCTGCCCGAGATCATGTACCACTATGTGCAACTGTCCCGCCGTGAGCCGGCGGGCCAAAGGCCGGCCTTTGGCGACTGGTGGGCACAGTTCCTGCGCGACAGCCCGCCTCGTGATGCGGCGTCCTGGCAAGAACTGGTCGAAGCCCTGGAAGATGATCAAGAGCTTATGGCCCTGGCCCCGGAGGAATACAAGATGGTGGTCTCTGATGCCGAGACCCGCGCGCAGCAGCGCTAGAATAGACCTGGAAGGAGTCACGATGAACAACGGGGAGTGGATCCGCCGGCACGCTACGGACGACATCCTCAAAGCCATTCATACGACAGATCGCACGACGGATATCTACTATATAAGCAGCAAGGGCGGAGAAGGCAAGACGGTCCTGCTCCGCCAGGTAGGGCTGGAGCTGGGCAGTCCCGATGGCATCGCCGCCTATTTTCCCTGGTCGGGTATCCTGGACCTGTACCACGCCGAGATCAATTCCAGCAGCGGGCTGGAGGAACATCTCAGCACGGCACTGGAGTCGGCCGGTGAGTTTGACGATTTTCACCGCAAGCGAGACGAATGGACGGCCCGGCGCGAGGCCGGCCTCCCGGGGCTCGAGCTGGAGGTGGAGCGCAAGCAATTGGCCGAGTTGTTTGCCGGTGGCGTGAACGCCGTCAGCCGCTGGGAACGCATCGTCATCGCCCTGGACACCGTCGAGCGGATGCAGTACGAGATCGACGAGGTGCAGAAGCGAACCGGCCTGGAAAGCGAGAGCACCACCGTGCGCGCCTGGCTCCTGGACCAGTTGTGCCGTTGGGAGAACTGTGTGGTGCTGTTGGCAGGCCGGCCGGAGGAATCTCCCTATCTCGGCCAGGCCTTGAGAGAGACACTCGTCGGCAAGCCTGGCCTTCGCTTTCACCCGGTTGAGCTGGGCGGCTTTAGTGAGCAAGAGGTGGCCGAGTATTTCGAGAAAAAGGCCTACCATTATCCTGCACTCCGCGAGATCGAGCCGGAGCTGCGGCAGCGCCTGTGGGGGGTAACCGAAGGAAACCCCATTCGCCTCGATCTGGCAGCCGAGATCATCCAGCATGGGTTGGACCTGGAACCTTTTCGACAGGCCGTGATGCAGAGCTCACCCGGCGAAGTGCACGAAGAAATCGATCGCCTGCTCGTCGATCACGTCATGCGCGGCGAGCCGGACAGCTCCTTGCGGGATGTCCTGCGCTTTCTGGCCATCGCGCGCAAGGGGCTCGACGCCGAGCTGCTCCAACAACTGGCGGGCGAGTGGGACCTTGAGGCATGCCGTGAACGACTGGCAGGCGTGGCAAAGCGAGGCTTTGTCAAGCGGCCTGCCGGCGAGGAGCGGCTGTTCCTGCACGACGAGTTGTACATCCTGTGCGATAGGCATCTCTTGCATGCGGACGAGGTCCAGCGCCTGAGCCAGAAAATCGTAGACAGGTACGAGGCTCACCAGGAGACGGTCAAGGAACGGAAGGCGCTGCAAGACTCCCAGGTAGAGTCCCTCATCTATCGCCTGCGGGCCAACCCGGTGGAAGGATACCGCTGGTACGTGCGGGAGGCGGATGCCCCCATTCGCGCCTCTGAGGTAGGCTTTGAGCTGCGCATGCGCAATGAAGTGCTGGCCTTCTTGAACAGCAAGAGTCCAATCGACCAGCGGATCCTGCGCGACGCTCCCGGCCTATTGGACGAGTTCAATTGCGATGCAGTGCCCAACTGGATCAAGCGCTTGATGGTCCGGGGGGAGAACCAGCGGGCTGTCGCGGTTGCCGAAGCATCGATGGCGGCCGGCGAACCCCTCTGTCCAGGCCGGGGGCCCATTGCAGAGATAGCCAGGGCAGAAACGTCGGTCTATCATGCCCAGGCGTTGATCTATATTGGCCAGACGAAGAAGGCAGTGGAGATCCTGGCCGGAACCATCCGGGCCCTGGAGGGAGAGCGGAAACCGGACGATCTGGCCCTGGAGGATGCGTCAAGTTATGAGGGGTGGCGGCGCAACATGATCCTGGGACGGGCACACAACAACCTGGGCTACGTGTACTGGATGCACATGGGCCATCTCCGCCTGGCTCTGACAGAGTTCCAGGCGGCCCTCCCCTACTTTCGCGCCTCGGACCTGGGCGAAGAACTGGCCAACACCAACGACAACATGGGCCGGGTGTGGGCTCTCCTGCGCCACCGCACCCGGGCCGAGACCCTGGTGGACGATGGGTTGCGGCTGCGCAACGAGCAGGGCCTGCCATACCGCACGGCGTTGAGCCTCAACTCGCGAGCCATCGTGCACCTGGAGTTTGCCGAGCCCCATCGCGCCGAGCGCCTTGCCACGGACGCCCTGGCAATCTTTCGAGGGATCCCGGCCCAGCGCGGCATCGGGCTGGCTTCGATTACGATGGGTCACGCCCTCCGCAACAAGAGCAACCTGTGGAGAGATGGCCTGTATTCCTACCAGGACGCAGCCGAGATGCTGGGCCGCGCTGCGGAACATCTGGATCGGGCCGTCCAGATCTTTGCCGAAGAGGTACAGGAGCCGCTGCGGCGGGTAGAAGCGCTCAACGAGCTGGGATGCATCTATCGAGCACGGGCAGCCCTGGACCAGCAGAAGGCGGATGAACCTCGACTCTTTCGCGCCGCGTCCGGCGCCGCCGTCGAGTACCTGATGAAAAGCATCGAGCTGGCCGAGAAGCTCGACCTGCCCCTTCTCCTGGCCGACTCGTGCGAGGATCTGGCCCAGGTGTACCTCATGCGCAAGGAATACGACAAGGCTCATTCCATGCTGGACAGAGGTGAGCAGGTCGTGCCCGAAGGGTATCGACTGCGGCCAGGTAGAGAATGGTCCGCAATCAAGACAGAGAGTGCCATCGAGTCGTTCTGGCTTCAACTCGGCAAGATCGAGCTGCTTAGAGGGAACGTTTCCTTTGACATCGGCACGGAGAACGGCAAGCGGCCGGTAACCCGCGATGTGTTGGAGGAGACCATGCTCCACTATCTGTCCTCCACCGCCTATTTCGAAAGGTTCTCGGAGCAGGCCGTGGGCCTGGGCGAGACCTTCCGGCAGATGTACCATCGCTTCCGGACGTGCAGCCACGAGGATCTGGCCTACCTGCAGGAACGGGTACCCGACCTCGCTGCCGAGTATGGCATCGTCAGCCTGGAGCGTTTGGGCAGGTTCTTCGAGGACACCCTGGGCCTGGCGATTCGAGGAGTGGGCTAGCGCAAGCGCCATCCGCTCCTGCTGACGCGCGCAGTTCTTGCCGCAGGCCGCCCGGCCTGCGGCATTTTACAACCCCGGCACTTTGTAACAGGCATGTCATTTGCCTGTCTTCTGCGGTTTACACCTGCCAAGACAGATGCTCGATCTTTTGCTATTCTTGAAGCGCAAGGACACAACCCGGCCGTGAACCTGCTCGAGGTTGGCCGGAGAGGGGAGACGATGCGATGGGAATTGGGATCGCACTGCCAAGCAAGATACGGGGGAAGGGGAGGGAGCCAACGGCTCCTGAATCCTGGCTCGGCCTGACAAGAGATATCCTGCGCGATGCTCGCGGGAGAGAGCTGGAGAACCAATCGCGGGCGATTGAAGAACGCCTCCGCTACGGCAAGACCGCCTCCCGCGAGCCCGGCATACCGCTCCTCCGGGAGGTCGCGTCGTCGCGGCTGTCTGGCCGTGGGGACGCTTCCGATGGAGTGACGGCATCTGAGCAAGGCCTGCGCGGGTTCCTGAGGTTGATGAAGGCCGATCGGTTTCCAGAGGCCCTGAGATACGCCAGGAATGCGGGCTACGACCGGGCGCTCCTGAAGGGCTGCGCCGATCCTGCCGAGCTCGATCTCCGGGCGGAGGCCGCCGTCTACTATGGCCAGAACCTGGTTTATACCGGTGGGCTGGAGGAAGCCCGGGCAGTTCTTCAGAACACCATCGAGACGGTGACACGCCTCAACGCGCGCGAAGACTTGAGCCCGGAGCGCGGTCTGGATCCCGGAAACTGGCGCCGGAATCTGGCGCTGGGACGGGCGTACAACGTTCTGGGTTATCTTTGCTACCGGGAGCTTGGGCAGTATCGCCGGGCGTTGCGCCTGTTCGAGGCAGCGCTGCCCTACTTTGAGGCATCCGACCACGTCGAAGAACTGGCCAACACGGGCCAGAACATGGGCATCGTGTATTCTCTGCGGGGAGAGGGGAACAAGGCCACGGCCCGTCTCGACGAAGCGCTGGAAATCCGGCAAGCGCTGGGCCTGCCATACAGGATCGCGCTAAGCCGCGAGGCATACGCCAGGGCCTACATCGAAGCGGGACAGCCGCACCGTGCGCGCATCGTCGGCGAGCAGGCTTACGATGCCTGCAAAGAGCTGAATGCCAGGCGCGGCGTCGGGCTGACGGCTGTGACGGTGGGGAGAGCATACCACGGGCTGGCCATGCTGACGACGGTCTATGATGATCGGAAGCGCCTGGAGCACGAGTGCCGGGCCGTCAGGTTGCTGGAAGAGGCGAGGGACATCTTTGCAAACCAGGTTTTCGAGCCCATCCGGAGCATAGAGGCGCTGCTGGCACTGGGCCAAGGCTATAGCAACCTGGCCCTGTTTCCCGGTTCCGGCGAAGGCATTGCCAGAGAGCGGCAGCGGCGGGCCCTGGCCTGCCTGGGAGAGGCAGTCGACCTGGCCCGGGATCGGCATCCGGTTCACTTTGTCAGCGCCTGTATCGAGATGGCCCGCCATCACCTGCAAACCCAGGGCTTTGATCAGGTGGCAGCCTGGCTGAAGCGGGCCGAGGAGGTCATTCCGCAAACCTACCGGTTGCGGGCCGGCGGGACTGCCGATGACGACCCGGACGGAGAGCCTGTCGACGAATTCTGGCGGCAGGCCGGCGAGATCGAGATGATTCAAGGCCACCTCGCCTTTGACCGCGTGACGAGGGACGGGGCCTGCGACTCGTTCCGTGAGGCTGCTTCGCGGGCCATACCCTGCTATGCGTGGGCGTTTGCCCAATGGCACCGGTTCCAGGGGTCGACGCTAGAACACAGGGGTCGGGGCGGCGAGATCGTGGCCCGGTTAAGGCGGGGCTCCATGGACGACCTTGAATACGTGCGGGAGACGATCTTGCCGCAGGTGGAGCTGCGTGTGGGGCGGTTATACGACCTCCCCGAATTGCTGGAGCACACGCCGTTGCTGGCCCGGAAGTGACTTCTGCCGGCCTGTCATCAGTCTGTAGCTCATCTGTTCTATATCTGTCATGACACCGGCCGGTTTCGTGCTATACTGAGGGCAGTTCCAACAGCCAGAAAGGAGGACACAATGATAGAGCCGATTGGATTGCCGGTTGTGTTGCACCAATGGTGTATCGTGGGGTTCGTCGTGTTGTGGTTCGCCTGGAGGTGGAATTCGGCCTGGAAGATCGCGATGTCCTGCACCCTCGGCTCCTGTTCGGCAGTACAGGCTGCCAGACTGTACGAGCGCCGGATGCCGGCCGTCACTCGTCGAACCTACAACTGGGGCTACCATCCCCGCGACGATGCGGCGGCCAACGCGTAGGCAGACGCGGAAGGTGCTGTCCGGGGAACTTGTCGGCTGACTGAAGGGGGTGATCAAGGTGATGATGGCGATTGGATGGGTTGCCGTACTCGTGGGAATGTGCCTGGCTCTCGCCGGCGCCGAAGCTCTCGATCGGGTGGTAAAGGCGAGACGCGCGGCCCGAGTCGAAAGGAAGGCCGGTCACCCCCGTTCGGCCTTGAACGGGGTGGGAACCCACGAGGAGGGGTGGGCCGGCAGCGGCGGCGCCGGAACCTGAGGCCATGAACGAGTCGAGTTTCGGGAAGGCGGAGGACAACTTCCTCCGGGCAAGCGGACCTGACACCGCGGGCCTGGAGGATTTTTTCGGGTGGTGTTCCCGGGTGCGCCCCTCGCTAAGCGCCGCTCAGCAGTAGGTACAGCATCCCCGCCGTGACCAGCACGGCCAGCACGGGCACCACCTGGTGCAGCCTGCGCACGACGATGGGCATCGGCCTGTCGATGCTCAACAGGCCGCCCGTTGCCACGAGGATGAGAAAGAGCAGGACGGTGACGGCGATGGCGGCAATTGCCAGGGGCTCCAGGGGCGCCGCCCGGTAGACCATCACCCCCAGCCAGACACCTGCCCCGATCCCCACCAATTTGTGGATTGTGATGAGGGCCGTGCTGTAGGGCTTGCCCGACCGCCAGAGCAGGATCCCGGAAACAACAATCAGGAAGAGAGCCAGCCCAACGCCAAAAACTCCCATCTCGGTCGTACTCACGTCTACCTCCCTGTGTCGAGGACGGCACCGCGCCATCGGGCCGCCCCATGCCAACTGCTAGCGGCCATCCTCCTGCAAGAAGCCGAGGACGTCGCGTGCAAACTCTTTTCCGGTCGGGGCGTGCCCCTTGTCGGGATAGAGGACGAGCCGGGCGTTGGGGATGCCTGCCGCCGTCTCGCGCAGCAGCTCCTCGGTGTAGAACGGGTCACGGGCGCCGGCGATGACCAGCGTTGGAGCCTTGATCTCGGCCAGGCGGTCTCGAAAGTCGTGCTTGTCCTCCGCTTCTGCCGTCACGACAAAATCCGAGGGGTCGTCGGGCGCGGTCCACGCCATAAAGAGCGACCCGAAAGCCGCCGTGATCTTGCCCAGGCGGCTGGGTGTCATCATGAATCCGAGATAGTCGGCGCTGGCCTTTCTCCACTTCCGCTGGGCTGCCAGGCGTGCGACGCCGAGCTGGGCCGCCTTGCCGGCGTCTCCCAGGCTGTGGGCGCTGGCGTGGAGGATCAGCCGGCGGACCAATTCGGGATGGTCGGCGGCCAGGTGCTGGGCGATAGAGCCGCCGGTGGAGGTGCCCAGCACGTCCACCGGCCCGCCGAACTCGGCCCTGATGGCGTCTGCATAGTCGTTCGCCATGTCGGACATGGAGTAGCCGGCGGGCAAGCCCCGTCTGCGGGTCACGGCGTACAGGGTATAGGTATCGTACAGGAAGCTGTACATGCTGAACATCATGCGGGCCGAGCGTCCCGCGAGCGGCTTGTTTTCGTACACCAAACCCTGGAGGAGGATGAGGATCTGCTGCCCGTGACCCAGCCGGTTGTACGGCAGCCCGTTGGAAAAATAGCCTGCGGCCGTGTGAGACGTTGCCATTGTGCCCCCTCGCGCGTCGTCCTGCGCACGAGATATCATACACCGGGGAGGCGAAAAGGGCAAGCCGCAGGGTGCGCCGTCATGCCGGCTAACGCCAGTTGGCGCCTGCGGCGAGCCTCGGCGATGGGGCCTGGCGGACGGCGCGGACTGATGTCAGCGGGCTGATTTTTCGTCCAGGCCGGCGATCCCTTCGCGCAGGGCATAGAGGGCCGCCTGGGTGCGGTTGGCCAGGTGCAGCTTGCCCAACATGTTGCGCACGTGGGTGCGCACCGTCCACTCGCTGATGACGAGGCGATCGGCAATCTCCTGGTTGGTCAGCCCCTGTGCCAGCAGCTTGAGCACCTGGAGCTCGCGCTGCGAGAGCGGGTCGGGTGCCGGCGGCAGATCCGACGGCTGGTTGATCTCGCGGATCAACTGCAGGGCGATGCTGGGGTGCAGCGACGGCTCGCCGCGTTGGACGTCATAGATGGCTTCCAGCAACTGGTCAGGGGCTGTGTCTTTCAGCAAATAACCCAGGGCTCCTGCCCTGATGGCCGGAAAGACCTTGTCTTCTTCGCCAAAGCTGGTGAGGACCAGGATCGAGACGTTGGGGTTTTCGCTCTTGATCTCGCCGATCGCTTGCAGCCCGTCCTTCACGGGCATGATCAGATCCATCAAGATCACGTCGGGCTGTAGTTTGCGCACCAGCGACACAGCTTCTGCGCCGTTGCTGGCCTCGCCCACCAGCTCCATCCCCGGCTCGCTGGCGATGAGCGTCCGCACACCTTCCCGCACGATGGGATGGTCATCGGCTATTAAAACGCGTATCACGTCCATATCACGGCTCCCACACACACGTTGGTATCCCTACACCGCCGCCAATGAGAGGGGCACGCTGACCTTGACCGTCGTGCCCCGGCCCCGGGCCGATCCGATGTCCAGGCACCCGCCCATCTGCCTGGCCCGTTCGCCCATGCTCGTCAGCCCCATGCCGCCCCGGTTGTTGGCCCACTCCAGGTCAAAGCCCTGGCCGTCGTCCGTTATCTCTAGCACGAGCGTCTCGCCCTCGACGCAGATGCGCACCGTTTCCCTGGTGGCTCCCGCATGTTTCAGGGCATTGTTCAGGGCTTCCTGAGCGATCCAGTACAGCCCCTCCTCGAGCGAGGCGGGCAGCTCGACCAGGTCATCCATGACCACCCGCGCCTCGATGCCCACCCGTTTCTCGACGGCGTCGAGCCTCTTGCGCACCGCGCCGACGAACCCCTCCTGCTCCAGGACGGGGGGCCTCAGCTCGTGGATCATCAATCGCATCTCGCGCAGCGCTTGCTGGGCAATCTCGCCGATGCGCCCCAGGTAGTCCTCGGTCTGGGCGCCACTTCCCGCGCTGAGAAGGCGCCGCCAGCCCTCGGTGAGGAGCACCAGGCTGTAGAGCGACTGGGTGACCGAATCGTGCAGGTCGCGGGCCAGGCGGGTGCGCTCCTCCAGGACGGCCAGCTCGCGGCTCTGGTCGTAGAGGTGGGCGTTCTCGATGGCCACGACGATCTGATCGCCCAGGCTCTGGATGGCGACGACGTCCTCTTCCGTGAAGGCGCCCACGCGGCGGCTGTGCACGTCCAGGGTGCCGATGACCTGGTTGCCGAGCCGCAACGGAATGACCAGCTCCGAGCGGGTCTCGGGCAGTTGACTGTCCGGCAGAAATGCCGGATCGTCCAGGACGTCGTTCGCCACCACGGCCTCGCCGCTTTGCGCTGCTTTGGCATTGACGCTGGGATGGTCCAGGTCGATCCGCTGATGCTCCATGTCCTTGCTGTGGCTCCCGGCCCGGAGCACCAATTGCTTCGCATCGCGATCCAGCAGGAAGACCTGCACGTGATAATAGCCAAAGGCCTCGCGGATCATCTCGACGACGCGGGGCAGCAGAACGTCAATGTCCAGGATGGACGTGATCTCGCGGCCCACCTGGGCGCTGGTCTGCAACTGGAGTGCCCTTTGCTCCAGTGCCTTGTTGGCCCCCTGCAGGGCGCGCGTGCGCTGTTCGACCCGGTTTTCCAGCGAGCTGATGAGGTCGTGCAGTTGGGCGGTCATGCTGTTGAACGCCTGGGCCAGGGCGCCGATCTCATCCTGGCGCTCCACGGTGGCCGTGCGGTTCAGGGCTCCCCTGGAGATCTGGGTCGCCGTGTCCGCCAGGTCGACGATGGGATCGGCGATGCTGCGGGTCATGGACAGAGAGGCGGCGACGGCCAACCCCACGGCGGCCAGGGCGATGACCACGTTCACCCCGGTGGTGGCCCAGACAGCCTGAAAGGCCTCGGATAGATCCTGTTCCACGGACAGCACGGCGCCAAGGGGGTCGAGCCAACGATACACGCCCAGGACCGATGTGCCCGTAGAATCGGTGTACAGGCCCGAGCCGCTCGCCCGCTGCCGGATGGCGGCGTCGATCCCCTGCGTGTGGACGGCGGCTGCCGCTTCCCCACCCGGCTCCAGGACGGTTCCGGCCAGGGCCGAATAGCCCGGCCCCACGAGATAGGCCTTGCCTGTTTCTCCCAGCCCGGTCCCTTCGTCGAGGATGGCGTGCAGGTCCCCGGGCGCGGTCCGCCCGCCCATGAGGCCCATGAGCTGCTGCTCCTCGTCCACGACGGGCACGACGGCCATGACCGAAGCCTGATCGTGCAGCAGGGCCGTCCCTTCGCTCGAAGCAAAAAGGCTGGAATGGAAGGGCAACTGCGTGGCTGGTCCCTCCAGCCCCTTGTGGAAGAGGGCCTGGGCGGAGTAGACCTGGCCCTCTCGGGCGACGTCGGTCGACACGACCACCTCACCCGAGAGGTCCACCAGGAAGAGCTCGTCGATGCGCGGCGACTGGCCGCTGCCCGTCCCCGAGACGGGCAGCGTCATCTCGTTCTCTGTCTGGAAGACGTAGCGCAGCAGCTCCTGCACCTCGTTCATGAGGGCGATGAACTGCGGATCGAGATGGCCCAGCAGGGGATGCGCCATGGCGCGCAGCACGCGCGGGTGCACCATGCTCGGGCCTGGCCCGAGAAGGATTCGTTCGGGTGTGTTCAGGTCAGCGCACATTGAGAACCATCCTCCTAATAGATTCGTACTCCTTGCCTGTGCAGCGCGCGTTGAACGCGCGCGACGTCTACCGCGCCACTGGCGACCCCGTCCCGCACCGAGACGGCGGCCGCCACGCCCGCGCCCTGGCCGGTCACCGTGCAGCACATCATGTTGCGCAGTGCGGCGTGCGACATCTTGTCGCCCGAGACGCAGCGCCCGGCCACCAGCAGGTTCTCCACGAGCTGTGGGACCAGGATGCCGTACGGCACCTGGAAGTACCGGCCGGTGGTGGGCAGGACCAGGACGCCGTAGCCGTCGATGAACTCCGGAAAGATGCCGATGCTGTCATCGAAGCGGGCTTGATTGCGCACGTCCTGCCCGGTGATGACGTGGCGGCCCACGATCTTGAGCGAGTCGCGGGTGCCAAGGGTCATGCCAAAGTTGCGGAGCCTGGCCTTCTCGAAGCCGGGCGCGTACCGCCGCAGGGCCTCGATGGCCAGCAGGGCCTGGCGCCGTCCCTCCATCTCTGCCCGGGTCAGGTCCCGGACGTCGGTGGGGTCGTAGCCGGTCATGTAGACCACGTTCAGGTTGGTGGCCTCGCCCTCGTCGGTGAGTGTGCCCCACGTGCCGCCGATGCCGGTCATGCGTTCCGGGATCAGGCCATCCTCGCGGGCCCGGTTGAAGGGTTCCTCCAGGTAGGTGCTGAAGAGGTGGTCCTCTTTGCCCGTGGTTTCCATGGCCCAGTTCTTGCCCCAGTCCCCGTAGGTCGCTGGATGTTGCCTGACGTGGTCCAGGAAGCGCTCCTTGTCGACGCCGGCACAGGAAAACATGACCGTCACGCCCATCATCTCGTCCCTGTTCGTCTTGCGACAAGGCGCCCCGGCACGGTACGCAACGTCGGCATCTCCCGTGGCGTCGACGACGCGCCGGGCCAGGATGGCCTGGCGGCCAGATTTGCTCTCGGTGACGATCCCGCGGATGGCGTCGCCCTCCATTATCACGTCGACCGCCAGGCAGTGGAGGAGCGGCACGATGCCCGCTTCCTGCACCATCGAGTCGGCCACGACCTTGAACATCTCGGCGTCCAGGGCCAGGCTGTTCGATTGGGGCTCCTGGCGGGCGCCGCCCATCTCCAGGGCGCGTTGCTCGAACTCGAGGCCGACTCCCTCGACGTCGACTGTTCCCTCGTGGCGGTACCAGGCGATGGTCTCTACGCCCACCTGGCTGATGACGCCCCCAAAGCAGCCATAGCGCTCGACCAGCACCGTGTCGACGCCTTCGCGCGCCGCGCCCACGGCCGCGGCCAGGCCGGCCGGCCCGCTACCGACTACCAGCACGTCGGTCTCGGCCAGCACGGGCACGCGTTTCACCATTTCCTCGATCAACTGCATTTCTCCCTCCCTGGACGTGTGCCGGCCAACCGCGGTTGGGCGGGCGCTCTCATTGGACCTCGGCCTCTGACGCGAGCACGCCGGCGTCACAGATCTTGCTGGTGCACTTGTCGTCGGCCAGGTGGCAGGCGACATAATGGCCGGGGCGCACGACGCGAAAATCAGGCACAACCCTGGCGCACTCGTCAATGGCCAGTGGGCAGCGGGGGTGAAAGACGCACCCCGTTGGCGGATTGGCGGGGCTGGGCGGCTCCCCCTTGAGGATGAACCGCGTCCGCCTGGCCTCCAGCCTGGGGTTGGGCACCGGCACGGCGGAATTGAGGGACTGGGTGTAGGGATGGAGCGGGTCGTCAAAGAGACGGTTGCGGTCGGTCAGCTCCACGAGCTTGCCCAGGTACATGACGGCGATACGGTGGGAGATGTGCTTGACCATGCTCAGGTCGTGGGCGATAAAGAGGTAGGCGACCCCCAGTTGCTCCTGCAAGTCCTGCATCAGGTTGATCACCTGCGCCTGGATCGACACGTCCAGCGCCGAGATGGGCTCGTCGCAGACGATAAAGGAGGGATTGAGCGACAGGGCCCGGGCAATCATGATGCGCTGCCGCTGCCCGCCGGAGAACTCGTGGGGAAAGCGGCGGGCGTAGGCCGCGTCCAGGCCCACCAGCTCCAGCAGCTCTTCCACCCGCCTCTTGAGCTCCCGGCTGCCCCGGCGATGGATGCGGTGGATGACCAGGGGCTCGCCGACGATCTTGGCTACCGTATGGCGGGGGTTGAGGGAGGCGTAGGGGTCCTGGAAGATCATCTGCATCTTGGGCCGCAGGCTGCGCGACAGCATCAGCCGGGCCGGATCGCCCGTGAGCCGCAACATGAAAAAGACCAGGACCAGGACGCCCAGCAGCAGCAAGAGTGACTGGCCCACCTTGACAAGGAAATATCGTCGCATCAGTGCCTCCTCGTGCCTTGGGCATGGAATGCCAGGGGGCGAAAGCGGAGTGCGATGCCAGGCGCGACGGGTGCTGCTCGCCGCTCCAGTGGCGGTTGGAAAGGGCTGGTGGGGTGAGCAGCGATTCTGCCCACCCCCACGGGCAAACTGAGCTTCTGGATCAGCCCGGTCGCGCAGACGACGGACGCCGCCTAGTCACTGATGGCTACCCACGTATCCATCAAGTAAAAGATCTCTGATGGGCGCGGCTGGTAATCCTGGACCTTGTCCCGGACGGCTTCGAAGGTGTAGGGCTCGTAGAGGTAGATGAAGGGCGGGTTCTCCTGCATGTAGACCTGAAGCTCCTCGTAGAGGGCCGTGCGCCGGGCGATGTCCACCTCGATTGCAATCTCGCCCAGCAGGCGGTCGATCTCCGCGTCGGACCAGGCCGAGTAGGGCGCATCATCGCCGCCGAGGGCGCCGCGCAGGCGGTTGTAGGCCTCGCCGCTCTCATCAGCCCAACTGTCGCCAAAGAGAGGCGGCAGTTCCTTGGCCGCTTCCAGGTTCCAGTAGTGCCCCGATTCCATGATCTCCAGGTTGACGGTGATGCCCACCTCGCTCAGGTAGCCGACGACAGCCTCGCAGACCTCTTCGAAGGAACCATAGGCGCCGGCCGGGCAGGCCATGTCGATCTCAAAGCCGTCGGCATAACCCGCTTCAGCCAGGAGTTCCGCGGCCTTGTCCGGGTCGTAGGAGAAGGGCGACACGTTGCCGTAGGCCATCTCGCCGGTGGCGACGTAACCCGAGGCCCTCTTGCCAAAGCCGCTGAACAGGGCGTCGATGATGGCATCCACGTCGACGGCATGGTTCATGGCCTGGCGAACCAGGGGGTCTTCGGTGGGCAGTCCCACGCCGGAGGTCAGGTTGTTGAAGGCGATGTAAAAGATGCGGGCCACGGGATACTTGATGACGCGGACACCGGCCTCACCCAGCAGGCCCTGCGCCTCTTCGGCGCTCAACCGCTGGACGACGTCGATCTCGTCGGTCTGGATGGCCGCCACGCGTGTGGACGACTCGGGAATGGGCCGGAATATGAGGGTCTCGACCTTGGGCATTCCCTCGCGCCAGTAGTCGGGGTTGGCCTTGTAGGTGATGCGATCGCCCTTGATCCACTCGACAAACATAAAGGGCCCGGTGCCGATGGGATGCTCCTGGAAGCCCTCGACGCCAACTTCGGCCATGTACTCGTCGGGGATGATGGACCAGAAGTCGTGCATCGTGATCAGCAGCAGCGGCTTGGGGCCATCGGTGGTGACCTTGACGGTATAATCGTCGATCTTTTCCACCGTCTCGGCAATGGAATAGCGATCGGGCCACGCCGAGCCTTCGCCCTTGCCATATTCCCAGGTGGCAATCACGTCGTCGGCGGTAAAGGGCTCGCCGTTGTGGAACGTGACGCCCTGGCGCAGGTAGAAGGTGTACTCGGTACCATCGTCCGAAATCTCCCAACGCTCGGCCAGGCCGGGCCCAATGTTGCCCTCGTTGTCCTGGAACACGAGAGGGTCGTAGAGCTGCGATGCCGCGTTGTCGGCATTCTTGTCCTGGGTGGCCGGGATGTAGAGCGAGTTCGGATAGCCGGAAAGGGCCACGCGCAGCGTTCCGCTGGGCTTGGACCCCTCGGGCACGGCCGTCACCTCGACCTCCTTGACGACCTCTTTTTCCACCTCTACCGTCTGGATGACCTCTTTTTCCACCTCGACGGTTTCGATGACCGTCTTTTCGACTTCGACCGTCTGGACGACGGTCTGGGGTTGCGGGGTGGCGCCACATTGGGTGACCAACAGGCTCAGGACCACCAACGCACCCAGCAAACTCAATCGCTTGGCTTTCATATCGTGCTTCCCCTCCGGTGGCTTCATGCGGGGCCTCTGGCCCCAGGCTGAACAGGCATTGGTTCCGGCCTTGTCTTCCGGTGGACCACCTCCTCCCTCACTGCTTGTGCCACCTGTCCATCGTGGCAGCGTTTTTGCTTCAGTCTGGGCTCCTGTCGGCGCAGGAGTTGCGCATCAAGCCGGCCACCACGGCAGAGATATGCCATCAAGGCCGCTCGGCCGCCCTCCAGGCCCACGAACCCGGGCAGCGGGTCCGGTGTCGAGCGAAATGGCCAGGTGACCGCGTTTACGGAAGCGAGGTGGCGGCGTCTGGTTCAATCATAGCAGGTCTACCGCCAAAAGGCAACGCCACAGAAAGGTAAGCACCTTACCTGTTTCTGGGTAATTTGTGGGGTCGGGGCATCACCCTCGCGAGGTATCGGCTACCACATTTGAGGTAATGAGGAGAGCGGCTTGTGCCGACGGGTTCCAGGCCGCCAGCCAGGCTTCGGGCGCTAAGGGGCCGCGCGTGTGGGAGCAAGGGTTCCCAGAAATCGTCCTTGCAGCACAAACAGCAAGATCAGCAGCACGGTTTGGGGCACGAGAAACTTGATCGTCCAGCCATAGCCCGGGTAAGGCGCCAGCTCGAGGGGCAGTGCTCCAAAGACATAGATGCTCAGGAGGATGGCCCCAGCAATCAGGAGGTTTGATTCCAGAAACCGAAAGGCAAGCCTCGCCCGTGCAGTGGCGGAAGCAGTTGTGCGAAAGAGAGCGACAAAGGAGAGGACGGCACTGCTGCCCACAACCAGGACCGGCAGGATGGCGTTCCCGGGCGGCTCGGTAAAGAAATCGCTCACTTCGCGCTGCCAGGTGCCGGGCGCCGGCCGCAGCTCGACGGGCGTGGTGTCAAAGGGCGCGAGACTCCACGTCACCATGTCGGTGATGGCGAACAGTATCGCCCAACTGGCGAGCAGGCCAATGCCCGCCATTGCCAGGACGATCCCCTGCCAGGATCGCTTCTTGCTCATGGAGAACCCTCCTTTGCGCTCTGGCCGGCGCTCATTCAGCCGTGACCTCGGCCCCAGGCCGAGGCGACGCGGTACATCGAAGGCCAGGTTCTACCATTTTACCGCAAGTCGGCCCGGCTTGCATGACGATTCCCCGACGATTCTCTTGTGTTGGGAGGGCTTTTGTAGGGCGGGTTGTAGGGCGGGAATGAGCACGAACACTTTCAAGGCTGTGGCGCTCGGCGCGCGCCGCGACGCATCGCCGCCCGGAACACGACGAGCAGACCGTCGGCCACAAGGGGCAGGGCCAGGATGGGTAGCCTGGACACGCAGGCTCCACAGGCAGGTCACTGTCCGGTGGCGGCGCAGCCCTGCCCGGCGAGCATAGCACCTCCCGCCAGGCTCATGCCCAGGACAAAGCCGTGAAACCTCCAGCCCAGGTGTTGCAGGCGCTCGCTGAGGCGCTCGAACATGGTGTCTCCCTCCTCGGGCTAGTCGCCCGCTGCCGCCTGCACGGCAACCGCCCTGGCCGCTGCCCGGTTGGGCCTGTAAGCGATGGCCTTCTGGCTGCAAACCTCGGCGCAGTCCATGCATCCGTTGCAGGCGTGAATGTCGATATGGGGCTCGCTTTTGGTCGAGATGGCCCACGCCGGGCAGGCCGACACGCAGCTCTTGCACCCCAGGCAAAGCCCGTGGTCGATCTGCACCGAACGGCCCAGGCGCAGTGCGCGCCCCAGCGAATGGGCCAGGCCTTGCAGGGCGCCGGCCGGACAAAGAAAGTTGCACCAACCCCGCCCTCCCCTGGTAAACAGGCCCAGGACAAAGAACCACAGGACAAAGCTGGCGACGGTGAAGGAGGCCCAGTAGGTCAGCCCCGTAAAGTCGCCCAGGAGCCCGCTGACGATGTTCTGCGTGTGGGTGAAATTGCAGAAGGAGCAACAGACGTTCGCTCCCACGAACGAAGCGCCCATCATGCCCACGGTAAAACCATAGCGTACCGGGGTGGCCTTGACCTTGCCGGCCAGGTCGATCTGGAACCGGGGCGGCACAAGCCGGCTCAGGAACTCGGTGATGCCGCCGGCAGGGCACAGCCACCCGCAGAACAGGGGCCCGGCAAACAGGGCGGCCAGAGGTAGGACCAGGACCGCACCCAGGTACATCGGCTGCTCGATCATGGTACCATACATCCACGGCTGTGCCAGCCACTGGATGGGCATGCGCATGCAGATGCGATGAACGTCGGGCAAGAGCGGGGTGCCGGTCGCCCACAGAACGAGACGCGTCAGCAGGGCAAAGGGCGCGTACAACAGGACAATGCCCAGCAGGAACGTCAGGAAGCGGTGAAACCAGTGGCGGCGAAGGGAGCGATAGGCCTTCGGATAGAGTGACATGATTCCTCCTCGTGGGCTAGTTCGCGCCCGAGTTGACGATCCTGACGGGCAGATCGGTCAGCAGGTCGCCCGTTTCGGCATCGAGGACGCGCAGCTCGCCGTCGCAGATGACCGCCTGGCTGCGCTGGCCATCGGGGATGGTAAAGAACCAGTCCATGTTAAAGGTGTCGCCCGGCTCGATGTGCCGGGTGGATGACTGCGCGGCCTGGTCCCAAGCCCGCTCGAAGGTTAGCCATTCCATCTCCAGGTCGCACATGTCCATCTCCAGGCGAATGCGATAGGGTTGGGTGCCGACGTTGCGCAGCCAATGGCTGGAGATGCTGATATAGTTGGGCTGGAGCGTTCGCTTCAAGAAGCCCTGCTGGCCCACGTCCACAACCAGGGCGCCTTCCTCGCCGTAGGCCAACAGGCCGCCCTCGGGGTAATCGCTCCAGTCATCCCCGTAGGTTCTGGCCCAGGGCCCGCCGACGTTGCAGCACGACAGGGTTTCGGCCCTGCCTTCGGAGGGAAAGTTGACCGAAAAGTGCATGAGCTCCGACTTGACAAAAAGTGACTGGGCCCATTTGCCGAAACCGAGGGCAAACAGGAACCCCAGCAGGCCCAGCGACCAGAGTCCGATCTTTTTCATCTCTCAACCCTCCAGACCGGGCGTTTCCGGCCCATCTCCCCTGAGGTAGGCGAGACCGGCCAGGCCGGTGCCCACGGCCAACAGCCCGGCAAAGATCAGGGTGGGCTTCATGACGAGGTTGCAGATCATCTCCGGGTTGCCGCACACGCCGATGAGGGCTGTGGGCAAAAGGATGGCAAAGGCGCCCAGAACCACGCCCAGGGCCGACGTTGTGCGCAGCACGTGCTTGCGCCGGCTGGCCGCCATCAGGCCGCCGGCAAAAAAGAGGGGGCCGGCGACCGCGAGCTCGGCCCTCCCCGTCCAGTGACATTTCATGGGGATGGACGTGCCGTTGGGCAGGCTGATGGCATTGCCCTGCGAATGGCAATCGCTGAAGAGGGGTACCACGCCGACGACCACGGCGAGGACGACGAAAACTGCACCGGCCACTTTCACAACACCTTCCCTCCTTCAAGACCCTTCGGAACGATCCCTGTAGCTTTGGCTGTCTGGCGGATGATTCCCTTGCAGCTTGCTCGGTCACTTGCCAACACGTCCAGTCTAGCACGAAGGGCGCTCCCCAACCGCCGGGGTTGGTTTGTCCGCGTTAGAGTTCCGTTAGAAAAAGCAGTTGGGTTGACCTCCGCCAACGCAAGAGCCGGCGTTCCCGAGCGAGAGCAGGGGCGCCCCTCGCTTTTTGTGGCGGCTGGCACCGCGCCCCTGTGCAGGCCCGTCTGAAAACTGCACCTGCTGTGCATCGGTTCTGCATGGCTTCTGCACACGTTTTTGCTATCATGGCGGCAGAATGCTCATCCGAGGCACCGGCAGTCTGCCGGCTGGCGGTTGGCCTGTCTGTCTCGCACTCAAGGGGGAGGAGGAGTTGCACTTGGTGTCGTACAGCGTGCGAGGTGTTTGGTGCCCTTGATCCCGGCGCTGTCTCTCGTCCCCCTGGCCGCGAGGCGCATGTGGAGCCAGCGCTTGCTCATGCTGTGCCTGCTCCTGGGCCTGGTAGCCGCCGTGGGCCTGCTGTCCAGCATCCCTCTCTACGCCGATGCCGCCCACAACAGGCTCCTCCAGGGCGAGCTCGGGACCGCAGGGCCGGGAAGCGATGACGCGGCGGGCGGTGAAACGGCGTCGGCCCATCCCCCCTTTTCCTTTCTGTGGAGCTACGTCGGGGCCTGGCACGGCAACGTAACCTGGGACAAATACGCGCCGGTAAACACCTACCTGGCCGAGCAGGCGCCGGCCCTCGTCGGCCTTCCCCTCGGCCTGCAGGTGCGCCACGTGGCCACCGAAAAGATGAGGCTCTTTCCCGGCCAGGACGCCGCCTTTGTGCCCGACGAGCCCCTGCTGTGGGCCAGCCTCGGCTTTGCCACCGGCCTCCTGGAAGGCGGGCACCTGCAGCTCCTGGAAGGGGATCTGCCCGCCGCGCGCGGGCCGGGCGAAGCGGTGGACGTCCTGATCAGCCTTAAGACGGCCGAGACGTTGGGCCTCCAGGTAGGAGAGCAGTACATCCTCATGGCGCCCGACCTGAGCCAGGTTGCCGTGCGCATCGCCGGCGTCTGGCAGGCGGCCGACGAGGCCGGAGAAGCCTGGTTCTATGAGCCTTCCTCCTTTGACGAGGTGCTCCTGACGTCCGAGGATGCTTTTGTCTCCCAGGTGGTCCCGGGGCTAAAGGCGCCGGTGGCGACGGCCGCCTGGTACCAGGCCTACGACGGCAGCCGCGTCCGCCCGGCGAGCGTCAATGGACTGCTGGCCGACGTGGCGACCGTGGAGGCGCGCGTGACCGCGCTGCTGGCCAACACGACCCTGGACGTTTCTCCCGTGCCGGCCCTGCAAAGCTACGGCCGGGCGGCCAGCCTCCTGGCGTTGATGCTGACCGTGTTCAGCCTGCCGGTCCTCGGCCTGGTCGTCTATTTCGTCAGCCTCATCTCCGGGATGGTGGTGCAGCGCGAGCAGAGCGAGATCGCCGTCATGCGCGGCCGCGGGATCGGCCGGGGCAAGATCGTCAGCCTCTACCTCCTGGAGGGACTGCTGGTGGGGGGCGTGGGCCTGGCCGGCGGCCTGCTCCCTGGCCGCTGGATGGCCCAGGTGATGAGCCGCACCCGCACCTTCCTGGACCTGGGAGTCCTGACCGCCGGGGAGGGGGGCACGATGGCCATTGTCTACACGCCCACCTCCGTGGCCTACGGCCTCCTGGGCGTGGTCCTGACCCTGGTGGCCCTCCTGGTTCCGGCGCTGCTCGTCTCGCGGCACTCGATCGTCACCCTGCGCCAGGAGCAGGCACGCTCGCTGCAGTTGCCCGTCTGGCAGCGCTACTACCTGGACCTGATCTTATTGGTGCCGCCGCTGTACGGCTGGTATCAGATGGCCCGGCAGGGGAGCGCTGCCCTGGGCGCCGAGGGCGGCGATCCTTTCTCCAACCCGCTCCTCTTTCTCGTGCCGGTCCTCTTTTGCTTTGCCCTGGGGCTGCTCTTTCTGCGCTTTTTCCCGCTCCTCATGCGCCTCCTTACCTCGCTTGCGGCCTGGATGCCGGGCACGACGCTCCTCCTCACCCTGCGCCAGTTGGCGCGCTCGCCCGCCCAGTACGCCGGGCCGCTGCTGCTCCTGACCCTGACCGTCAGCCTGGCCACGTTTACCGCCTCTATGGCCGTCACCCTCGACAGCCACCTGGGCGACCAGGTCTATTACCAGGTGGGCGCCGACCTGGCCCTCGTCGAGCTGGGCGAAAGCACGGAAGAGACGGAGGAAACCGAGACCGAGACGGAGGAGGAGCCACTGTGGCTCTTCTTGCCCGTGGAGGATCACCTGGAGGTGCCCGGCGTCCGGGCCGCGGCGCGGGTGGGCAGCTACAGTGCCCGGGTCAACATCGGCGGGCGCCAGCAGGCGGGGCAGATCCTGGGCATCGACCGGGTGGACCTGCCCAGGGTGGCCTTTTTCCGGGCCGACTTTGCCTACAACGAGTCGCTGGGCGAGCTGATGAACCGCCTGGCGGCGGCATCCGATGGCATCCTGGTGAGCAGCGACTTTCTGGCGCAGCAAGGGCTCGCCGTGGGTGATCTGCTGCGGCTGACCGTGGGCGCCTCCGGCGTCTATGCCGAGGCTTCGTTCACGGTCGTCGGCTCGCTGGAGCTGTTCCCCACCCTCTATCCCCAGGATGGCCCGTTCTTTGTCGCGAACCTGGACCACATCCACAATGCCCTGGGTGGCGCCTATCCCTACGACGTCTGGCTCGCCACCGACCCCGCCGTGGAGAGCGAGGAGATCATCGAGGGCGTGCGCGACCTGGGGCTGGTGGTCGTCACGGCCCGCGACGCGCGGCAGGCCATCGCCCGGGCGCAGACGCAGCCCGAGCGCCAGGGGCTCTTTGGCCTGCTGTCCGTGGGCTTTATCGCCGCCGCCGTGCTGACGGTCATCGGCTTTTTGCTGTACGCCATCGTCTCGTTCCAGCGCCGCTTTATCGAGCTGGGCATGCTGCGGGCCATCGGCCTGTCCAAGAAGCAGATGGCCGGCTATCTGGCCGGCGAGCTGGCGGCGCTGATCCTGACGGGGGTTTCGCTGGGCACCGGGCTGGGCGTGTGGGCCAGCACCCTCTTTATTCCCTACTTCCAGGTCGGCGAGGGCAAGACGGCACTGGTGCCGCCCTTTGTCATCCAGTTGGCCTGGGAGCAACTGGGAATTATCCTGGCCATCTTTGCCGCCATGTTCGTGTTGGCCGTCGTCGCCCTGGCCGTCCTTCTGAACCGCATGCGCGTCTTTGAAGCGGTCAAGCTGGGCGAGACGGTCTGAGTTGACGCTCGGGAGGAATCATGAATCGAACCACGTCCCACACCGGCCGCACCGGCAGGGCGCGCGCCGCCCGCCCTCTCGCCTTGCTGGCCGTCCTGCTGCCCCTGGTGGCCGGCTGCGCTGCGTCGGGTCCGTCGCGTGCCGCGGCCGGCGACGCCACGCCCACCCCGCTGCCCACGCCCATCATTCCCGAAAAGGCGGTCTACACGGTGGAGAGGGGCACCGTCGTCCAGACCCTGGAATTCACTGGCCGTGCCTCTCCGCTCCTGCAACAGGAGCTGTATTTCGAGACGGCCGGCAGCGTGGGCGACGTATTCGTCTCCCGGGGCGACTGGGTGCAGGCCGGCGACGTGCTGGCCCAACTGGACGTCGCCGACCTGGAGAAGCAGTTGTCACAGAAGAGGCTCAGCCTGGAGACGACGCATCTCAAGCTGGAACAGGCGCAGGTCCAGGCCACGCAGAACATTACCACGACCCTGTCCAGGCTGGAGGCTGCGCGCCAGAACCTGCAGACCGCCAGGACCAGCGCGGCCAACGACCTGGCGGCGGCCCGGGCCGCGGTGACCAGCGCCGAGGCGAACCTGGCCAACGCCAAACTGAACCTCGTCGTGGTCCAGAACAGCGACACCGTCGCCAAGAACGTGCGCGATCGGGAACACGAAGCTGCCTGGTTCGAGGCCTTTTACGGCGAGTGCCTGCAAAAGTACGAGGCCGGCCAGATGGACAAGACACGCCTGGACCTGGAGTACGCCAACCTGATGACGGCCAAGGAGAACCTGGAAAAGGCCCGGGCCCAGGCCCAGTTGGCCCTGGCGGAGGCCCAGGACCGGATCGTCCAGGCCGAGGAGAGCCTGCGCGAGGCAAAGGCCCGCGTTTCAGAGCTGCAGAGCCAGCCGTCGGTGTCCGACGCCGAAGCGGCCCTGGAGCAGGCCGAGCTGGATTACGAGCAGGCCCTGGCCGACGCCGACCCGGAATCGTACAACATGAAGCTGATGGCCCTCGACCTGGCCCAGGTGCAATTGGACATCCAGGACCTGGAAGACCGGATCGCCAGCGCCCAGCTCGTGGCCCCCTACGAGGGCGAAATCACGTCGCTGGACCTGCAGGAGGGGGATTCGGTGGCGGCCTATACCGCCGTGGGCGTCCTGGCCGATCCCCGGCAGGTCGAGATCACGGCCCAGTTGGGCAGCGAAGAGCTGAGCCAGATGGCCCTCAACCAGCAGGCAGTGATTGCCCTGCGGAACCGGCCGGGCGAGACGTTCCACGGCACCGTGCGCCAGTTGCCCTATCCCTACGGCGGCACGACCATCGACACCGGTGGCGACGACACCGCCGTGCACGTCTCTTTCGAGGGCGAGGCGGACCTGGTCATCGGCGAGCTGGCGACGGTCACCATCGTCCTCCAGGAAAAAGAGGACGTCCTCTGGCTGCCCCCCGCCGCCATTCGCACCTACCAGGGGCGCAACTTTTGCGTCGTCCAGAACCCCGATGGCAGCCAGAAGAGGGTGGACGTCCTGCTGGGCATCGTCACCGAGGAGAAGGCCGAGATTGCCGCCGGGCTGGAGGCAGGGCAGATCGTCGTGGGGGAGTGAGGGCCTTGGAGCCATTCATCCTGTGTGAGAACCTGGTCAAGATCTACAAGGTGTCCGACCTGGAGGTCGTCGCCTTGCAGGGGCTGAACCTGGCAGTCCAGCCCGGCGAGCTGCTGGGCATCGTCGGCGCGTCGGGCTCGGGCAAGAGCACGCTGCTCAACATCCTGGGCGGGCTGGATCGGCCCTCCGCGGGCCGCGTCACCGTGGACGGCCGGGACCTGCTCAAGGCCTCTGCCGGCCTGCTGGACGAGTACCGCCGCACCAGGGTTGGCTTTGTGTGGCAGCAGACGGCCCGCAACCTGATCCCCTATCTCAGCGCCCTGGGCAACGTCGAGCTGCCCATGACCATCGAGGGCGTGCGGCCGCGCGAGAAGCGCGCCTGGGCCCAGGAGCTCCTGGAGACGGTGGGCCTGTGGGAGCACCGCAAGCACCGCCTGGCCCAGTTGTCGGGCGGGCAGCAGCAGCGCGTGGCCATCGCCGTGGCCCTGGCCAACCGCCCGGGGCTTTTGCTGGGCGACGAGCCGACGGGCGAGGTCGATTCGGCTACGGCCCGCGAGATCCTGGATCTCTTTCGGCGGATGAACCGGCGGCACGGGTTGACGACCATCATCGTCACCCACGATCCCCAGGTCGCCCGGGCGGTAGACCGCGTGGTGACCATTCGCGACGGCAGCACCAGCAGCGAGACGGTGCGCCGCGTGGCCGACGTGGAAGCGGCCCTCGCCTCCCGGCTCGGCCACCCGGGTGTGGAGGCGGCGGCCGATCACGTCCACGTCTACGAGGAGTTTGTCGTCGTCGATGGGGCCGGCCGCCTCCAGATCCCGCCCGACTTGCGGGCCGAGGTGGGCATCGGCAGCCGCGTCACCCTGGAAAGGTCGAGCGGGGGCATCCTCATCCGCCCTGTGGACGGCCCGCAGCCCGCCGGCAATGCCGCTGCCCGCGCCGGGGACGGCGGCGACGATGGACCACTGCCTGCCCCTCGCCCGGGACTGCGGGGCAGGCTCAAGTGGCCGCGACGCGTCAAATAAGCGCTCAGGAGGAAAACAAATGAGTCTCAAACCCGTTTGGACCATGCTGTTCATCGCCGTACTCGTCGCCGGTTGCGCACCTGGTGCGCCGGCGGCGCCGCCCACCGCTGTCAACCCAGAGGCTGGCCCGACCGGTGGGGGCAGCGGCTCGCCGGACACCATCCTGCTTTTTGCCGTGTCCAACATGGATGCGCTGCTCTACGACAGCCTCATCGACGCCTTCGAGGCCGAAAATCCCGGCGTGCACATCAGCACCGTGTCCATCGAAGGCGTCCTGGGGACCCCCATGCCCTTTGACCAGTGGCCCGAAGACGCTTATCTCCGCCTGGCGGCCGCGGCCGACGTCATCGCTGCGCCCGCCACCCGCGCGGCAGTGCAGCAGGGCGCGCTCCTGGACCTTGCCCACTTTTTCGAGGGCGACAGCAGCCTGAAAGCCGAGGCCTTTTATTCCGGTGTGCTGGAGAGCGTGCAGTGGGACGGCGGCACCTGGTCGCTGCCGACAGAGGTCACCTACTCGCTGCTGTACTATGACAAGAGCCTATTCGACGCCGCCGGCCTGGACTATCCACAGCCGGGCTGGACCTGGGACGACTTTTTGGCGGCCGCCCGGGCCCTTACTGTGGGCAGCGGCGACGCGGTCAGCCAGTGGGGCTTTGTCCAGCCCACCTTCGACCCGGTTGCCTTTGTCCAGGCCCGCGCCGGGCTGCTCTTTGACCCGAAGGCCGATCCGGTCTCGGCCAGGCTCGACGACGCCGCCGTGGTCAAAGCCGTGCGCTGGTACACCGACCTCTTTTTGACCCACGAGGTGGCGCCCTACTATGCTGCTTCGGGGGAGGGCGGCCCCGGCCGGATGTTTGCCGGCGAGGGCATGCGCCTCATCTCCTCCGGGCAGGCGGGCATCTGGCTCAGCTCCGGACAGTTCCGCGTGCAGGCGGTTCGGGTCGAGGGGCCGGGATCGCCCGGCCAGGAAAGCTCCGAGCAGCAGGGCGAGGCCGCGCAGCCGGCAGGCCCCGGTCCGATGGGCATGTTTGGAACAGAAGAAAGCGGTGTGGCGCCCTTTCCCGTCGAGAGCCCGGGCGACCACAGCACGCCTGCCACCGTCGACGGGCTGTCCATCAGCGCCGGCACGGGCAAAGCCGACCTGGCCTGGCGCTGGATCAGCTTCCTGGCCCAGCAGCCGGCGGGCCAGGGCGGACCGTTCACCGTCCTGTCCACCGGCTCTCTGCCAGCCCTGACCTCTGTTGCCGCCGCCTCGGGCGCGTGGGACCGGCTGGACGCCGAGACCGCGGCGGCCATGCAGTTTGCCGCCGAGCACGCCTACTTTGATACCTACGACGGCGCGGCGCATGACACCTTTCGCCAGGCGGTGCTGCAGGTCATGGAGGGCGGCGCCAGCCCGGAGCAAGCCCTGGCCGCTGCCCAGACGGCCGCGGAGGCGGTCCTGGAGGAGGAGGCGGCCGCTGCCCCCACCCCCGTCGCCGGCCTGACCGTGGTCGAGACCGAGCAGCAGGCACTGGATGCGGGGGCGGTCATCATCGACTTCGGGTTGAGCGCCGGGCCGGGCCCCTTCGGCCAGGAGTCCATGTCAGGCCTGGTGGAGCGGTTCCAGGCGGAGCACCCGGAGATCATCGTCGAAGTCGATTCGCCCCAGATCTTTCGCGGCCAGCTCGACCTGGCCGGCATGGCCGCCGAATACGACTGCTTCCAGGCGCCGCCCAACTTGAACGACGAGTCGCTGGCCGCTATCGTCAACGTAGAGCCCTTCCTGGCGGCCGATCCGGGCACCCGCAAGGAGGACTTTTTCCCCTCTGCCCTGGAGCAGTTTGTCTACCAGGGCCAATTGTGGGGGCTGCCGGGCAACCTCTCCATCGACCTGGTGAACTATAACCGCGCGCTCTTCGACGCCGCCGGCCTGGCCTATCCCACCAGCGAGTGGACGACCGGCGACTTCTTGCAGATGGCCGTGGCCCTGACCCGCGGCAGCGGCGAGGACGAGCAGTACGGCTATGTCCCCATGTCCTCCGAAACGAACGACCTCATCAGCATCCTGGATCGGCTGGGGGCCAACCTGCTGGACGAGTCGCAGGACCCGCCACGCGTGGTGCTCAACACGCCCGAGGTCGTCGAGGCCTTTCGCTGGTACACCAGCCTGGTGACCGAGTACCACGTCCAGCCGGTCTTTGAGGAGTCGGACGAGCCGGGCTCCAGCATGCGCGACCGTGTGGCGCTCATCGACGAGGGCCGGGCGGGCATGTGGCTGAGCAGCGGCGGGATGAGGTCGTTCGTCGCCGGCCGCGGCGAGGTCGCGGTCGTCCGGGGCGTCATTGAGGCGCCAGGCAGCGATAACACCTACGGCGTGGCGCCGCTGCCCGCCGGGCCCAACAGCGCCCAGGGCAGCGGCTTCCAGTCGGTGGACGGCTACTTTATCTCGGCCCAAAGCGATGCGCGCCAGGCCTGCTGGACCTGGATCAGCTACCTGACGCAGCACGCAACCTCCACGTCCGCCATGCCGGCGCGCCGCTCGGTGGCCGAGTCGGCCGGGTACCGGCAGCTCGTGGGCGAGGGACGGGCCGAGGCGTACCTGGCGAGCGTCAACAGCGGCAGCACGCCATCGTTCTACCAGCGCATCTCGGACGAGGGCAACTGGCTGGGGTTCTCTTCCCTGTGGCTGACCGACGCCTACGAGCGCGTCGTCGACGGCGAAGCGACGGTCGAAGAGGCCCTGGACAGGGCCCAGGAACTGTCCGACAACTATCGCGATTGCATCATCGCCAACGACGCCTTCCAGGATATGCAGGCGATGAGCGCCTGTCTTTCGGAGCTGGATGGCTTGAACGCGATGCCGGGGGGGCAGTAGTGTCTCGTCGGGAGCGGTGCCCGTGGGCCGGCCCCGGACCGAAGGAGGGGCGAGAGGGGATCTCGTGAGCGATCGTGGCGGTTCAGAACCCATCCTGCGCGTTGAGGGCGTCACCCGGGTCTATCGGGTCGACTCCAGGGAGGTGCCCGCCCTCCGCGGCGTGGACCTGGCCGTGCAGCGCGGCCGGGTGGTGGCGTTGCGCGGCAGGTCCGGCTCGGGCAAGACGACACTGCTCAACTGCATCGGCGGCCTTGACCGGCCAAGCTCGGGCACCGTGTGGCTGGAGGGGCGTGACGTCACCCGCCTGTCCGACGACGACTGGGTCGCCTTGCGCCGGCACCGCATCGGGTTCGTCTTCCAGGCCCACGCGCTGCTGGCCACCTACTCGGCCCGCGAGAACGTGGACCTGATGCTCCGCCTGGCGGGCGTGAAGCGCGGCGAGCGGCAGCGGCGGGCCGAGGAGGTCCTGTCCATGATGGGCCTGGCGCGGTGGATGGAACACCGTCCCTTTGAGCTTTCCGGGGGGCAGCAGCAGCGGGTGACCATCGCCCGGGCCATCGCCCCCCGGCCGCCTCTCCTCCTGGCCGACGAGCCCACGGGCGAGCTGGACAGCGCTACCGGCCAGCAGATCATGGCCCTCTTTCGCCGCGTCGCCGACCGGGACGGCACCACCGTCCTCATCGCCACCCACGACCTGGCCGTGGATGCCTTTGCCGACGAGGTGATCCACCTGGAAGACGGCCAGGTCGTGGAGCGGAGGGCCGGCGGCTGGGGCGCCAGGGCCGACAGCTTTTCCATACCGTCTGCATGACTTCTGCACATCTGTGTGCTATAATGGGGCAAAACGAGACAGGGGTTAGCAACGTGAATGGACAGAGTCTGTTTTCAAGGCAAAGCGCCCGCCTTCTGGCATTCGTCCTCCTGGGATTGGTACTGGTCAGCGGCGCCGCGTGCAGCACTTCGAGCCTGGTGTCGATGCTGCGAGAGGCAGGGGAAGGGCAGGCCACAGCCGAGCCCGTAACGACGGCGGCCCAGGAAGCCATCCAGGACCTGGCGACCGCCACCGCGCCGGTGGCGCAGGTCGAGGAAGAGCCCTCGGTCCGGAATCAGAGCGAGAGTGAGAACGCGAATGAGGCGCAGCCTTCGGTAGAGGCCGAAGCGCAGCCGGCGACCGAGACGGCCGCCCAGGCGTGGGTCGACGTCGAGGAACAACTGGTCATCGATGTCTATGCCCGGGTGAGCCCCGCGGTGGTGTGCATCACCGCCCCGCAGCGCTTCGGCGAGTGCATCGGCTCGGGCTTTGTCGTCGATGAGGAGGGCCACGTCGTCACCAACGACCACGTGGCCACCGCCGCCCAGCAGCTCCTGGTGACCCTGGCCGACGAGCGGTCGGTCCCGGCCGAGCTGGTCGGCACCGACCCCGGCAGCGACCTGGCGGTGCTCCAGATCGACGTGCCTGCCGAGGATCTGACCGTGGCCGAGCTGGGCGAATCGGCCACCATCCAGGTCGGGCAGCGGGCAATCGCCATCGGCAACCCCTTTGGCCTGGAGCGGACCATCACCACCGGCGTGGTGAGCTCCCTGGGGCGCACCCTCTCGCGCACCGACAGCAATTTCCAGATCGCCGAGTTGATCCAGACCGACGCGGCCGTCAACCCCGGGAACTCGGGCGGGCCGCTCCTCGATTCGGCGGGCAGGGTCATCGGCGTGAATACGGCCATCGCATCCACGACGGGCACCAACGCGGGCGTCGGCTTTGCCGTCCCCGTGGACATTGTCAAGCGGGTGGTGCCGTCCCTCATCGAGACGGGCCGCTATCAGCACCCGTGGATCGGCGTCTCCGGGCGGTCCATTTCCCCCGAGATGGTCGAGGCCGCCGATCTGCCCGTGGAAACCGGCGTGCTCGTCTTTACCGTGGAGCCGGGCAGCCCGGCGGAGAGCGCCGGCCTGCGCGGAGGCAGCCGCGAGGTCGTGGTTTCCGGGATCCCCATGCTGGCCGGCGGTGACATCCTCATCGCCATCGACGGGGTTCCCGTCAAGCGCTTTGACGACATGGTGAACTATCTGGCCAGCCAGACCAGCGTGGGCGACGAGGTGATCCTCACCGTGATCCGCGACGGCCAGGAGACGGAAGTGCCGGTGACCCTTCAGGAGCGTCCGGAAGGGCTGTAGGGCCGGCTGCCGGCCGGTCCCCGAGCGGCGGGTGCCCCCCGCCCGGGCAAAAGACACACGGCTAGAGGTGTCCGGGATGGTTCAAAGGATCCTCGTCGTTGACGACGACCGCGAGATCGTGCGCCTGGTCAAGGCCTACCTGGAACGAAGCGGATACGAGGTGCTGGTGGCCTATGACGGCGAGTCGGCCTTGCACATGC
>ERZ1026796.496-NODE-496-length-31511-cov-3.765900_pt1 | contig 31511 bp, 29 predicted proteins | sample MGYA00520874_ERZ1026796 | MGnify/ENA primary metagenome ERZ1026796 (study PRJEB33270, sample SAMEA104284474) | anaerobic digester metagenome | biome: Anaerobic digester microbiome; feature: mesophilic sludge digester; material: Anaerobic digester biomass | place...
GAAGAGCTGGTGCGCGTTGGAGATGTGGTCTCTTTTGCTCAGCCCCCGCTGGAATTAACAGGTGGCGCCGTAGCTGGGCATACGCTCGATAACCGCGCTTCGGTTGCCGCGGTGACGCATTGCTTAGAGCTCCTGCAGCGCCGCAAACATGCCTGGGACGTGTGGGCAGTGGCTAGCGTGCAAGAGGAAATTGGCTTGACGGGTGCCTATACTTCGCCATTTGCCATTCAACCCGATTTCGCCATCGCGCTGGACGTAACCTTTGCTAAAGGTCCGGGCAGCACAGACTGGCGCACCGTTCCGCTGGGCAAAGGCATCGCCTTGGCGTGGGGTCCGAATATTCATCCGGCGCTCTATGATGCGCTCACCAAAATCGCAGATGAATTGGACATTCCCTATTCCCCTGAACCAGCCCCCAGCATGACTGGCACAGATGCCGCCGCGATTCAGATTGTGCGGGCTGGCATCCCTTGTGTGCTGGTCAGCACACCCCTGCGCTATATGCACACGCCCGTAGAAACAGTGGTACTCAAGGATATTCAGCGCGCCGGCAGGCTGATTGCCGAGTTTATCAGCGCGCTGCCCGTGGATTTTATGCAAACTTTGGAGTGGAAATAGCGATGAGCTCACAAAAGCAACCTTCAATTACAACGCCCCCGGAAGTTGGCTCAGCCCAAGTAGACCTTTTAGCGCGCTTATGCAACGCCATGGCAGTTTCTGGAGATGAGCAAGAGGTGCGCCAGATTGTGTTGGATGAAATCCAGCCTTATTGTGATCAGGTGGAAGTGGACGCCTTAGGCAACGTATTAGCTACCCGTTTGGGCAGCCAGGCGCAAAAAGTGCGTGTGATGATCGCGGCGCACATGGACGAAGTCGGCTTTATGCTGACCAATGATGAAGGCGAAGGCTTGTTCAGCTTCGAGACTGTTGGCGGGATCGACCCGCGGCAGCTGGTGGGCAAAGCGGTCATCGTGGGGCGCGAGCACACCCCTGCAGTGATTGGCGCCAAACCAATCCATCTGACCACAGCAGAAGAACGAAAAAAGGCGCTTAAGGTGGATGAATTGCGCATCGACCTCGGACCGGAGGGCAGCAGCAAAGCTAAGGTGGGCGATAGAGCCACCTTTGCCACCCAGCTGGAAGCATTAGGACCAAGCATTCGGGCAAAGGCGCTGGATAACCGCTTGGGCGTGATTAATTTGATTGAACTATTGCGCCACGCGCCAGAAAACATCGACTTGCTGGCTGCTTTTACCGTGCAGGAAGAGGTCGGCTTGCGCGGCGCACGGGTGGCGGCTTACCGCTTTGACCCGCAAATTGGGATGGCTATTGACGCCACACCGGCGCATGACCTGCCGGCTTACGATGCCGATGTGGAGAACACCCGCTATAACACGAAGCTTGACCATGGCCCGGCGATTTACCTAATGGATGGTGCGACCATCTCGGATAGGCGCTTAGCGGAGTGGCTGATACAAACCGCCGAAGCTGAAGGCATCCCTTACCAGATCCGCCAGCCGAACCCAGGCGGGACCGATGCGGGTGCCATTCACCGCGCGCGTGCCGGGGTTCCCAGTATTTCTGTGTCGGTTCCGGTGCGCTATGCCCATTCCGCAGCCAGCCTCATCCGGCAGGAGGATTGGGCTAATACGCTTAAGTTGGTCTATCACGCCCTCACACGGCTTACCCCCGAAATTTTGAGTTAGCAGGAGCATACAGATGAGCATTGAAGCAAAAAAAATCGAGCAAGATGACGCCTTGTTGGCATTGATTAAAAAGATGGTAGAAACGCCTGGACCTTCAGGCCAGGAACAGCTGATCCGCGCTGCAATTTTGGAAGAAATCCAAGGCAGCGCCGATGAGATCCGCACGGATGCTATGGGCAACCTGATTGCGCGCAAGGGCAGCAAGCAGCCTAACGGTTTGCGCATCATGATTTCGGCGCACATGGATGAAATCGGGCTGATGGTCACACATGTGGATGAAGACGGGTTTGTGCGTTTCATTTCTATTGGAGGCGTCTCTCCGCTCACCTGCATTGGCGGGAGGGTGATCTTCATGAACGGTCAGCGCGGGGTGATTGGCTGCGAACGGCTGGAACCTAACGCCCTGCCTACGCTTGAAAAGCTTTTTATCGATGTGGGCGCAACTTCGCGTGAGGATTGCCCCGTGAAGGTCGGAGATGTGTGCGGTTTTGAGCGGCCCTTCTTGGACCTAGGCAAGCACTTGGTGGCTAAGTCCATGGATAACCGCATCTCGGTGGTCGTGGCGATCGCAGCGCTGCGAGCGCTGCAGGCTAGCCCCCATGAGGTGTATTTCGTCTTCAGCGTGCAGGAGGAAGTCGGCTTGCGCGGATCTGCCACGGCAGCTTATGGCGTCGACCCGGATGTGGGGTTAGCCGTGGACGTTACTCGCACGGGGGATACGCCGCGCACTACCAAAATGGAAGTGGCGCTGGATAAAGGTCCCGCGGTCAAGGTGCGCGACTCTTCTTTTATTGCCGACCCGCGCGTGGTGGATTGGATGGTAGCGACGGCAAAGGCTGCCGATATCCCATACCAAATGGAGGTATTGGAAGCTGGCGGCACGGATGGCAGGTCGATCCAATTGGCACGCGCTGGCGTGCCGGCTGGCTGCCTCTCGATTCCATGCCGGTATATTCATTCGCCCTCGGAGATGGTTTCGCGGATGGATGTAGAGAACGCTATCCGCTTGCTCGTGGAACTGCTCAGCCATGAAGTGAAGTTAGGTTGAGGTAAGACAGTTTTTGGGCTTGGTGGTATAAACTGGTTGGAATGAAAACACGGAACTATCTTAAATCCCGCTTTTGGCTGAGCCTGACCGTTTTGGTGCTTTTGCTCGGTAGCCTGAGCGGCTGTGATGTGCTCGAGCAGATTCGGCTGCCATGGGTTCAGCCTTCCGCAGAGCCAACCTTGTCCAGCTCGCCCGATGGAAGCCAGACGCCGCAGCCAACTCCGGATGGAGGGTTCCCCACTGAAACGCCTGAACCAGTCCCTACCGAATTGACGGTGTGGCTGCCTGCAGAGATGAACCCTGAGGAGGAGACGCAAGCAGCGTTATTGCTGCGCTCGCGCTTGGATGCATTTGCGCAATCGCAAGGGATCGAGATTAACGTGCGTCTTAAGGCGATGAGCGGCGCCAGTGGCATGTTAGATTCCCTTACCGCTGCAAGCGTGGCAGCACCGGAAGCCTTACCGGATCTGCTGGTGCTCAACCGACGAGACCTGGAAACGGCGGCTTTGAAAGCGCTCATCACCCCTTTGGATGAACTCACCACCATTGTGGACGGTCCCGATTGGTACGCCTTTGCGCATGAGATGAGCTTAATCCAAGGGGTGGTCTATGGCATACCATTCGTAGGTGACCCTTTAGCCTTTGTCTATAACCGCAATCAAGCTGTTCAGCCGCTGCCAGATTGGGCAGGAATTTCTACCGACGGCGTAAGTTTCGCCTTTCCAGCAGAAGATCCTCAGGCATCTTTCCCGCTGACGCTCTATTTGGCAATGGGGGGCACGGTCATGGATAGCCAGCGCCGGCCAATGTTAGACGAAAAGCCGCTTACGGATATGTTGACCCTTTTGCAGCAAGCCAAGAATTTAGGGCGCATCCATCCAGATGTGTTCCAACTGCAAAACAGCCTGCAAACCTGGGAATTATTTGCCGGAGGGGATGTTGATAGCGTGGTAGTTCCTGCGCGTGTGCTGCTTAGCAATCTTGGACAGGTTAATGAGGCGGCAGTTGTTGCCCCCGCGCTAAATGAGGTTTCGCTCACAACCGGCAGCGGCTGGGTTTGGGCGGTAGCAGCGCGTTCGCCGGCACAGCAAAGATTAGCTGTGGCATTGGCAGAAAACTTGGTCGAACCCGGCTTTTTGGCAGGTTGGAGCGAAGCCTTTGGACAGCTGCCCATGCGCCCTTCGGCACTCTCCAGTTGGAAAGATGAGCAATTGCGGACAGCATTGGATAGTTTGGCGGCGGTAACAAAGCTAACACCAGGAACCGAAGTGCTCAATAGCGTTGCCCCAGCGTTGCATGATGCAGTCATTGCTGTACTGCGCGATGATATCGACCCACAAGAAGCTGCCCAAAAAGCTGTGGAGAGCCTACAATGAGCGCATCGAATAACTCCCAAGCTTCCAAATCGCCTTCCAACCTAAACGGACACCTTACGGCGGTGATTATTTTGATATGTGTGGTCATTGCTTTGGTTGCCGCCGCAGTGGTAGTGGAACCGGACACGGGTGAGCCAGATCAGACAGCCCAAATCGCGACAACGGTAACGCCGTCTCCATTAGGCACCCCACTGCCAACAGAGGTTGGAGCTGTAGCGCCGCCATCTGTCAATATCGATAAAGTCATAATCTTGGGCGGCTTTTTAGTACTCATTGTCTTATTGGCAGTTTTGCGCGAAATCCTTTGGTATAAACAGAAATCCTAAGAATACGGCTGGCTTACTTCTCGTCTAGATAACATAATCGCCATCCCAATCGATCTCCCAAGTGCCATCAGCTTCTTGCTGCATTACAGATTTCGCTTCGGGGTGCACATCTAACTTTGCTTCTAACGAGCTCATGCGTGCATTGATACTTTGCAGGTAGCGGCTGATTGCATCCGGCAAGTCTGCATGCTGCAGGTCTGGTGCATCCTCATGGACTTCATGCACACGCTTGATGATTTGCCCAGGTACACCTACAACCACTGATTGAGCTGGCACCGACTTCACTACCACAGCGTTAGCCCCAATGCGGCTGCAACTGCCGATGGTGATATTGCCTAACACTTTCGCACCCGCCCCAATCACCACGCCGTGTTCGACCGTTGGATGGCGCTTGACTTTCTCTAAGCTAACCCCGCCCAACGTAACGCCGTGATATAGCGTGACGTCATCCGCAATCTCGGCGGTCTCGCCAATTACCACACCCATGCCATGGTCGATAAACAGCCGCCTGCCGATAGTGGCGCCGGGGTGAATTTCGATACCGGTGAAAAAGCGTGCAATTTGCGCATTAGCACGTGCCAGCCAATAAAGTTTGTGCTGCCAGAGCCAATGGGAAATGCGGTGTGCCCAGAGAGCGTGCACGCCAGCGTAGACGGTGAAAACCTCAAAACCGGAGCGCGCAGCTGGGTCGCGCTCCAGAGCAGTACGGATATCCTCTGCCATCAACTGGAAGAAATTCAAACGCTCCCCTTTGGATTGGGCTTGCTTGACTTGCGTTGGCAGTTTTACCGAATTAGTGTTTTCCATTGAATTCCTCCCGCAAATTCGCAAATAGCTCGGTGCTGAGGTAGCGCTCAGCAAAGCTGGGGATAATTACCACGATGCGTTTGCCGTAATTTTCTGGGCGGGCTGCAACTTGCAAGGCTGCCCAGGTGGCAGCGCCAGAGGAGATACCTACCGGGATGCCTTCTGCTGTGGACATTTTTCGGGCGATAGCAAAGGCGTCTTCCGCTTCGACGGTGATGATTTCATCGAGAAGGCTGATATCTAAGATTGAGGGGATAAAACCAGCCCCGATACCTTGCAAGGGGTGTGGACCTTTTTTCCCGCCAGAAAGCACTGGTGAAGCCGCGGGCTCTACTGCAATGATGCGCAAGGCTGGATTATATTCGCGCAAGCGGCTGCCTGTGCCCGTGATCGTGCCACCGGTGCCCACACCTGCAATGAGGATATCTACTTTGCCGTCCGTATCGCGCCAGATTTCTTCGGCTGTGGTACTGCGATGCACTTTGGGATTGGCTGGGTTGTTGAATTGGTCGGCTAACCAATAGCGGCTGTCGGTTGCGCGTAAGTTTTCTGCTTTTTCCACAGCGCCAGCCATACCAGCACTGCCGGGCGTCAGGATGAGCTTTGCGCCTAAGGCGCGCATCAGAAGCTTGCGCTCTAAGCTCACTGATTCTGGCATCACGATGGTGCAGGCGTAACCGCGGGCGGAGGCAGTGAAAGCCAAACCAATGCCGGTATTCCCGCTGGTGGCTTCCAGGATGATGGAATCGGGGTGAAGGAGACTATCCTGCTCAGCTTGGTCTACCATCGCGACTGCAATGCGATCTTTGACGGAATGTGTAGGGTTGAAGAACTCCAACTTGGCTAAGATTTCGGCGCCACCTTGCGGGACCAGCCGGCGCAGGCGGACTAAAGGGGTATTCCCAGTAAGTTGGGTCAGGTTATCGTAGATATTCATGATAAACTCCTCTAAAAATTGCAATAAATCTGTTTATTAATATAAAACAACCAGTCAGATAGGATGATTTACATCCACAGCAGGGCTTACGCGGGGGAGTGCCGCCTGCTCTCGACTGGTTGCAAAATTAACGGGAAGAGATGAGGCGGTTAACTACCCCGCCCTAAACACATGCACGTGCTTTGCATGCCAAAAAAGCTTGTTGCTTCCCTATCGAAAATCATACTCAGATTATAGCGCCCTCGTGAGGCATGTCAATCACCCTCGTTGTGCAAGGTTTGGAAACCGGCCTGTTCTTTCATGGTACCCTACGGGCAGGCTGCGCACTCTGGAGACCGGCGAGAACAAGAAGGATTTTAACTGTTCTGGCATGGTCTCCTGACCGTGCTAGGCCTTTGACCTTTAGGTCTCAAAAAAATGAAGATCCGATTATCACCGTCGTTTATCAAGGCAGAAAAATCAGGAGACCTACGGTCAAAACCACTCGCTGGTCCTTTCAGGAGGCTCTGCACTAGGAGACCGGCGAGAACAAAAATGATGAGACCGGCGAGAACGAGGGCAAAGATGTTAGACATTTTTGCTGCAGGTATAATATTGGCTGGATATCGAATAGAAATGATTGGACTTGCTATGAACACTCGACTTTCTCGCCTTGTGGAACTCCTTCAACAACAGCAAATTGATGCTTTGGTGCTCAACCCAGGACCAACTTTTACTTACCTCACCGGCTTACAGATGCACCTGATGGAACGACCAACGGTGCTTTTTATCACCAGTTTTGGGCAAGCTGCGCTGGTTTTGCCTTACCTTGAAAAAGAAAAACTGGCAGGGCTTGAGCTTGAGCTGCAAGCGTTCACCTACGAGGATGACCCTGCCACCTGGGGAGGAGCTTTCCGGGAGGCAATCGAGGCACTAGGCTTGGCGCAAGCCAAGCTGGCGGCAGAACCAAGCCGGCTGCGCCTGCTGGAGCTGCAGTTCATCCAAGCAGCCGCACCAAAAGCTGCAATTCTCGATGGCAGCCCAATAGTGGAAGGCTTGCGCCTGAAGAAAGACACTCAGGAGCTGGCTAAGATACGCGAGGCGGCGGTGATTGCCCAAAAAGCTTTAGTCGATACCCTCAAGCACATTCACCCAGGCATGAGCGAAAAACAAATCGCTGCAGAGCTGGTTATTGCACTTTACCAGGCAGGATCGGATATCGAACTGCCCTTTGAGCCAATCGTCAGCAGCGGACCGAACAGTGCCAACCCACACGCAGCACCCTCCGAGCGCCTCCTCCAAGAAGGCGACTTGCTGCTCTTCGACTGGGGAGCGAGCAAAGACGGCTACTTTTCCGATATCACCCGTACCTTTACGGTGGGCGAAGTGGAGCCTGAACTGCAACACATTGGCGAAGTAGTGCTGGCGGCTAATGCCAAGGGACGGGAAATCGCCGCTCCAGGGATGCCCGCTGGCGCGGTAGATAAAGCTGTGCGCGCCGTGATTGAATCCGCCGGCTATGGGGAATATTTCACCCATCGCACCGGGCATGGCTTAGGTATGGAAGCGCATGAAGCCCCCTATATTTTTGGGGCGAACTCACAGTTGCTTGCGCCGGGGATGGTTTTTACCATCGAGCCCGGAATCTACCTGCCGGGGCGCGGTGGTGTGCGCATCGAAGATGATGTGGTAATCACAGAGAACGGTGTGCACAGCCTGACAGATTTACCGCGCGCGGTGGTGCCCTATAACACCCCGTTTGATTAATCTTTGGAGAATTAAATGAAATTGGAAATTGTCCGCATGGTCTTAGGACCCTTGCAAAACAATGTTTATCTGCTGGCTGATCAAGAGACCGCGGAAGCCGTGATAATCGACCCTTCCTTTGAGCCAAAGCGCCAGCAGGAGGAAATCACGCGCCGCGGCTGGAAGCTCACCCAGATCTGGCTAACGCATGGGCATTTTGATCACTATGTGGGCACAACCGCGTTACACAAAGCCTTCAAGCCTGCCCCGCTGATTGGCATGCACCCCCAAGCATTTGCCTGGTCAAACGAACAGAAAAACATAGTTAATTTTGGTATGCCGATTGACCCAGTGCCTCAGGTGGATATCCCCTTCACTCAAGGGCAGCGCTTAGCTGTTTGTGCCTCTGGAGAACCAAAAGTAATAGAAGTGCGGGAAGTGCCCGGGCACAATCCTGGCTCTGTATTGTTCTATTGTGAGGCTTTAAAGGTAGCATTTACGGGAGATGCGATCTTTCGAGAGAGCATTGGGCGCACCGACTTCCCAGGCGGCGATTATTCCTTGCTGCTCAAAAGCATCCGCGAGCAAGTGTTTACATTACCCGATGAAACCACACTGCTCCCCGGTCATGGACCAGAGAGCAGTGTGGCTCACGAAAAACGGTTCAATCCTTACTTAGCGTAAGAAACCGCGCGCGTCTCGCGGATAACGGTCACTTGAATTTGACCGGGGTATTGCATACTGCTTTCAATCTCATTCGCAATGTCTTTTGCAATCTCGTAGGCTGCCAGGTCATCAACTTCTTCTGGGCGTACGATGATGCGTACTTCCCGCCCGGCTTGGATAGCAAAGCTCTGTTCCACGCCTTCATGGGCGTTGGCAATCGATTCAAGCGCTTTGAGACGCTTGATGTACTGTTCCAAGTCCTCACGGCGGGCGCCAGGGCGTGCGCCGGAGATCGCATCGGCAGCTTCCACAATCACTGCTTCCACGGAAGTTTGCTCCACTTCGTGGTGGTGCGAGGCAATTATGTTGACCACTTTCGGATTGACGCCATGCCGGCGGGCAAATTCTGCGCCGATGAGTGCATGCGTCCCTTCGGTATTGTGATCCATGGCTTTGCCCAAGTCGTGCAGCAAGCCGCCAGCTTTAGCCACTTCCACGTCTGCGCCCAATTCTGAGGCTAAAACACTGGCAATCTTAGAAGTCTCTACGGCATGGGCTAATTGATTTTGCCCGTATGAGGTGCGGTACTTGAGGCGGCCTAACTTCTTAATAATCTCTGGATGCAAACCGCTCACCCCAGCCTCAAAGACAGCCTCGTTCCCTGCTTTGACCAGGTCATCATCCATCTTTTGGCGTTCTTCCTCGAGGATCTTTTCGATGTAAGCAGGATGGATCCTGCCATCGGTTACCAAGCGGGTAAGCGTACGGCGGGCGACTTCGCGCCTGACGGAATCGAAGCAGGAAACCGTTACTGCTTCGGGTGTATCGTCAACGATCACATCCACACCGGTGACTTGCTCAAAAGCGCGGATGTTACGCCCATTCCGCCCGACGATGCGCCCTTTCATTTCTTCATTGGGGAGTGTAACGACTGAGGTTGTGACCTCCGCCACGCTTTCAGAAGCCACGCGCTGGATTGCGTCAGCAATCAGCTCACGCGCTTTTTCAGCGCCGGTTTCGCGGGCTTCAGCTTCATATTGATGAATGATGCGTGCCATTTCAGCGCGGGATTGCTCTGCTACTTCATTCATCAGTACTCCCCGGGCTTCTTCAATGCTCATTTGAGCCACCCGCTGCAGTTCTTCCATCCGCTGCACATAAAGCGCTTCAATCTCGTTAGCGCGCCGATCAATGCTGCTTTGGCGTTTGTTGAGCGCTGATTCGCGCTGCTGCATCTGGTCAAAGCGCCGATCCAATTCTTCGCGCCGTTTGACCAAGCGGTCATCCTCTTTACTCAATTCGGCACGGCGCCGTTGCAGGTCTTCCTCCGCTTCACGCGTAATGCGCAGGGCATTCTCTTTGGCTTCTAACTCAACTTGGCGAGCCTTTTCTTCAGCTTGTTCGATAATATCTTTTGCTGTTTGCTTAAGGGCTTGGTCCTTACGGTTGCGCAGGTACTGAAAGAGCAGATACCCAATCAGAATGCCGAGCAACAACGCCAAACCAGGCAAGAGAAAGCCATTTAGTCTTGCTTGTTGTATTCCTTGTGCGTATAACATTTTTTAGAACTCCATCTTCATATATTATGTGTCTTGCATCGAACTGGAGTCTTGCATGGCGTTCCATAGCTTGCGGATGGTTGCCCAAGTGACCTGAGCAGAAAAGCCTCTACGCTGCAGGTAAGCTCCGAGCTTACGGGCGAAGTCTTCCCAAGGCAAGCTTGCATAACGTCCTAAGGCACGTTGGGCAGCCTCGAGAGCTAAATTAGCATCATCCAATTCAGCCTCTGCCAAGGCGGTTTCAATAGTTTCGGATGAAACACCTTTTTGTTTCAGCTCCCAACCCAGCATGCTTTGGCTACGCGGACGGAAGGTAGTGCGGTTCTCGACCCACTCACGCGAAAAGCGCGTGTCGTTGAGAAAGCCGTCTTCTTCCAGCTGCGCAAGCACTGCTTCGATCACCTCAGCGGTATACCCCTTGCGTTCCAGATAGGTTTGGACTTCTTGATTAGAACGGCTGCGAAAGCTTAAGAAGTGCAAGGCGCGATTGTATGCGCTTTGCTGCTCGTCTTTGGCTAGGAGCTGAGCGATTTGCTGCTCATTCAGCTTTAAACCCGGCTTCAACCAAGCAGCGGTAAGCTGATCCAGCGAAAAAGCATAAGCCCCATCTAAACTAATATTGACGCGGCTGCGATTATGCTTTTGTGCCTCGATGGCAGTAATCGTTTTTTCCATATTATCAAAAAGCCACAGTCTCCTGAAGACCATGGCTTTTCGTATGGGTTGAATCGCATCACATGGTAGGAAATGCTTAGTACCGATTCCACCACCGATGTAAAAAATTTATACCTTGGTACGCTAACAATGCCTTAATCAATGCTATAGGCTCGCTCCTCATGGGGAGCAAGCTGTTGGGCTGCCCATACTGGAGAGGGTCTTGCGTTAAAACCCCAAAAATAGGTTTTCCTCCAAGCGGCAGACTTGTTCACGTGCATTGTTATGTTCCAATTTATAAGCCAGATGCCTGGCGTTTCACTTCCATACAAGACCGGCAGATTTGACTGCCTGGTCACATTAACCATGGTCTTCATGAGGAACCTCATGCAGAATCCAGTTACAATTTCTGTTTGTATAAAGATTATACAATAGATTTAGCGTTTTAGCGATGTTTTTTGAGATATTAAAAGGAAAGACCTGGTTAATCATTCATCTCTCGGTAAAAACTCATGTTAAAATAAACGCATGCAAACAACAACCTCACTCAAGCAAGACAAATCCAACATCGACCCGCAGCGAATGCACCGCCAACAGCGCTTTTGGCAAATCATATTTCCAGTCAGCATCGTAGGCGTAGCCTTAGTTGCCGGCATGGTTTACTTGCTCCTAACAGCTGGCGCTACGAGTGGTGATGTGGCTGGTTTAGCACAAACCGCCACGGTGATATTAACGCTGCCCTTACTCTTGATGTTGCTGCCCATTCTGATGATAACCATCGCGCTGATCATTTTACTGGGCAAGCTGGCTGGCTGGCTGCCAAAAGCGGGCGTGAATGTTTTTGAGTTTAGCGAAAATGTGCGCCGTTCTGTTCGAAAGAGTACATCAGCTGCTGTTACCCCTCTTTTCTTTATCCAACAAAAAAATGCCGAGCTCCAACAGTTAATCCGCAGCATCCATCCCAAAAGCAAAGGTGAAAGAGGATTATGAAACCTTCGATAAAAACGATTACTATCGTCATTGGCACACTCTTAGGTGCCTTTTTAGGCTTTAGCATAGCTTCGACTTTAGTGAAGGAAGCCGAAGAGCGTGGACAGAAAGTGCCGATTAATACTCAGCAGGGGTTCAAACTTGGTTTAGGCTTGTGGCGATTATTCCACGATTTTGATAAGCTTGTGAAATAACCTTACTCAGGAAGAAGCACTTTTACCTTGTTTGAACTGATCTTTTTAGGCACGTCTGCCTCTGCCCCGTCAATCAAGCGCGGTTTATCCGCCATGGTGGTTAAGCACGAGGAATATCGCTTTTTGATTGATTGCGGAGAGGGCACGCAGCGTCAAATTCTTAAATCCGGTATTGGATTCAAGCGCCTCAACACGATTTTGCTTACCCATGGTCACTTAGATCATATTCTGGGCTTAGCTGGTTTGGTTTCAACCTTTATGCGCTGGGAGGCGATTGATGAGATCAACATTTTAGGCAGCAAGCACACCATGGAGCGGGTCAGCGATTTGATCAATGGTGTGGTGCTGCGCGGCACTCAACCGCCGATGCCGATCAACTTGTTGGATATCAAGCCGGGAGTAATTTTAGAAGCCGAAAACTTTCGCGTAACTGCTTTTCCGGTTGATCATCGCGGCTCTTCTTCATTAGGCTTTCGCTTTGAAGAACTACCCCGAAGACCATTCTTACCCGAAAAAGCCGAAGCATTGGGAATTCCGCCTGGACCATGGCGAAAAGATTTGGTCGCTGGCAAAGCAATCACCCTTGCTGATGGGCGCGTCATCCAGCCTGATGAAGTGCTGGGTGAGGAAAAACCGGGGGCTAAATTAGCCATCGTTGGGGATGTGGGCAGGCCGGAAAAACTGCTGCCTTACATCCAGGGGGTAGACGCCTTAGTGGTGGAGGCTACTTACCTCAATGAAGAAGCTGAAATGGCGGAAGATTTTGGTCATACTACCGCTGAGGCTGTGGCTAAGCTGGCAAATGAAGCTGGCGTAGGACAGTTGATCCTCACGCATGTTTCCCGCCGCTATCGGGATGATGACATTCTTAATGAGGCAACCGCTATATTTCCCAATACAATCTTGGCACACGATTTCGATACTTTTCAGGTGAAACACAAGGATTAATGCTCTCGCCCAATACGTGCATACCTCCCACTGAGTGACTTTGGCTTTTATGTTAGAATTTGAATTCAAATGTACCAAGAAGAAATCATTCTCGCTTCTGCCTCCCCGCGCCGCAGGGAGCTTTTTGCCTTGTTCAAGTTGCCCTATCGTTGCGTTAGTGCGGACATAAACGAAAATCAGCTTCCTGATGAAAACCCGATTGATTATGTCACTCGGTTAGCCCTACAGAAGGGCGAAGCAATCAACGCTGAAAATCCTGTACTCTCAGCAGATACGATCGTAGTCTGTGAAGGCGAGGTCTTAGGCAAGCCGACGAATGATCATGAGGCACGGGAGATGCTAAGGCGGATGCGTGGAAAATCGCATAGCGTCCTTACAGCCCTTGCCTTACGCCAGAAAAGTACTGGGCTGCTCTTACAAGACGTTTGCCATACGCAAGTTCTTATGCGCACTTATAGCGATGCAGAAATCGAAAGCTATATCCAAAGCGGCGATTACCGCGATAAAGCCGGCGGCTATGCCATCCAACACAAAGCTTTTCATCCGGTTGCCGCTGTGCAAGGCTGTTATGCGAATGTGATGGGGCTGCCGCTCTGTAACCTTACCTGCTTGCTGCAACATGCGGGAATCGCAGTGGAAGTCGATATTCCTCAGGCTTGCCAACAGCACTTGGGAATTACTTGCGAGGTTTACCCTCAGATCTTGGCAAGCTGCATGCCAGTTAGCCAAGCGAATCGATGGGATTCGAGATGACGAAGAAAATCCTTATTTGTTTGTGTTTAGTTCTATTGATCAGCGCTTGTAACTCTGAAACAATGCCAAGCTCAACGGTAACCCCCACTTCCGGCTTGCCTACACCGATGATTGACGTTGCACCCGCGCCCGATGTGGAGGAAGGGGCGCAAGCTTACTTAGAGGCTTGGAAAGCAGAGGACTATGAGGGGATGTACGCCCTCCTCAGTCGGCTTAGTCAGGACGCGATGACCTTAGAAGAATTCCAGAAGGAACATAAAGACGCAGCGATCGCTCTCACCATGCAGAATATGGACTATGCGATTCTTTCGAATATGGTTAAGCCTTCCTCAGCGCAGGTTAATTACGAAATTAGCTATACAACCACGCTCTTAGGAACGATTTCGCGCAGTACGATTATGAACCTAACCTTGGAAGAGAACGTCTGGCATGTGCAATGGGATGCTTCAATGATTTTGCCAGAGCTGGCGGGAGGAAACCGCCTGGAACTGACTTACGAGATCCCTGCGCGTGGCAACATTTACGATGAATTTGGTTATCCCCTTGTTGCGCAGGATGATGCCGTGGCAATTGGGATCGTACCAGGCAAAATCGATCCTGAAAATGAAGATGGCATGGTGAGCTTTTTGGCAAACTTACTGGATGTGAGCGAAGATTCCATCCGTGAGAAATATGCCTATGCCCAAGCCGATTGGTATGTGGCGATTGGTGATGTCTCTGCAGCTGTTGCGCAGCAATATAGCGACCGCTTTGAGCGCTATCCTGGGATTGTGCTTTCCCCCTTCCGCTCGCGCTATTACTATGATGGTGGGATTGCACCCCACGTTACCGGTTATGTGCTTTCGATTTCGCCAGAAGAACTGGAGGAGTATCAGCGCAAAGGATATCGAGGCGATGAAAAAGTCGGCGCCGCCGGCTTGGAAGCTTGGGGCGAGAGTTACTTAGCTGGCAAGCATGGTGCTTCCTTATATATCAAGGATCCGCAAGGGCAGGTGGTAACGAAGTTAGCGTCTGCACCAGCTGAACCAGCCAATTCGATTTACACTACCATCGATAGTACCCTGCAATATAACCTCCAACACAGCATGGATGATTACCTTGGTGCGATCGTCGTGATGGAAAGAGATACGGGGCGGGTGTTGGCAATGGTTTCTAACCCTGGTTATAACCCTAACCTTTTTGAACCGGTTAACTTCAACAGCATGATGTTAGAGTCGGTGCTCAACGATCCTAAATTGCCTCTATATAATCGTGCAGCGCAGGGGGTTTACCCCTTAGGTTCAGTATTCAAGATTATTACCATGGCTGCAGCGCTCGAGACCGGCGTGTTCACGCCCGATTACCCCTATTATTGTGCCTCCACATGGACGGAACTGCAGGGCGTCACGCTGTACGACTGGACTTATGAGCGTGATTTGCCCGCCTCGGGTGAGTTAACTCTGCAAGAAGGCTTGATGCGCTCTTGCAACCCTTGGTTTTGGCATATTGGCTATACTCTTTGGAATGAAGGTTACACTACAGCGATCGCGGACGTTGCCTCTGGGTTTGGCTTGGGCAAAAAAACTGGGATCGAGATTCAAGAATTTGAGGGTCGGTTAGAACAACCGACGAGTGTTTCTGAGAATGTGCAGTTGGCGATTGGTCAAGGCACCTTGCAGGTAAGCCCACTGCAAGTGGCAGCTTTTGTGGCTGCGGTTGGCAATGGGGGGACACTTTACCGCCCTACCGTTGTGGATAAAATTGTACCGGTCAGTGGTGGCGATCCGGTGTACCAATTTGAGCCAGATGAAATATCCAAACTGCCGGTCACAGAGGAAAACTTAGCTGCTATACAAGAAGCTATGGTCATGGTGGTGCGGAATCCGCGCGGTACTGCCACCTATCAATTGAGCAGTGTGAGCGTCAATATTGCCGGCAAGACGGGCACAGCCGAGAACCCTATTGGTGATTCGCATGCTTGGTTTGCAGGTTATACCTTTAATAATGACCCCAACAAACCGGATATTGCCGTCGCAATTATTTTGGAGAATGCCGGCGAAGGTTCAGAAATGGCAGCACCGCTTTTCCGCCGTGTGGTCCAGCTATATTTCTCCAATAATGAGAATCCAGGCGGCACCATGCCTTGGGAAGAATCCCCTTACGTGACCGCAACCGAAACCCCAGAAGCTACACCTGAATGATAGTGCCTAACCAAATCGCTCCTGAACAAAGCGCTAACCTGATCCAAGGCTTGGTGGTTCGCTCTCAGGCAGGCTTTTTGACCGTGCGCACGCCGGGAGGGGATATTCTCTGCCGTTTACGTGGGCGTTTCCGTAAAGGTAAACTCCAGGGAGATCTGGTGGCGGTGGGGGATCAGGTGCTCATCACCGTCCATCCCGATGGCAGCGGAACTATTGAGCAAGTCCTGCCGCGTAAAAGTGTACTCTCCCGCCAACTCACCGGTGTAAATTATGAATACCAACAGATTTTAATTGCTAATCCAGATCAACTCGTTTTGGTATTTGCTTGTGCCCAGCCCGAACCGCGCTTGCGCATGCTGGATCGCTTTTTGGTGGTAGCCGAGCGCGAACAAATCCCCGCCTTGATTGTGGCGAATAAAATCGATCTGGTACCACGAGAGAAAGCAAAAGAGCTTTTTGGGTTATATGAAGATATTGGTTATACTGTCATTTATTCCTCGGCAAAGACTGGCGAAGGCATCGAGGAGTTGCGCAGCCTGCTCATAGGCAAGCTGAGCTCCTTAGCCGGTCCTTCGGGAGTGGGCAAGACGAGTCTGCTCAACCGTATTCAACCTGGGCTGGCACAAGAAATTGGCGTAATCAGCCAAGCTGGGCGCGATGGCAAAGGGACCCATAAGACGCGTGTGCGCCAATTATTCGAGTTGGAAGGCGGCGGATATTTGGCAGATGTTCCCGGCTTGCGCACGCTTGCGCTCTGGGATATTCAAGGTGAAGAACTGGATGCTTACTTTCGGGAGATAGCGCCGCTGGTACCGGAGTGCCAATTTAGCGATTGCACCCACAGCCATGAACCAGGTTGCGCGGTGCGCAAAGCTGTTGAGGAAGGGCGCATTGACCCTCGGCGTTATGATTCGTATTTACGGCTGCGCTTTGGCGGCAAACTGATTCAGGATGAAGACGAAGCTATTCTTTTTGAGGATATGGAATAATATGCACACTTTTCGCCTGAGGAGCCGCATTTTGGGCATATTAATATTGGCAGCTTTTTTGGCGGGCTGCAATTTTCAAGCGACTGCACTGCCCAGCCCCACCGAGACTGAAAACTGGCAGCCAACCTCCACATCAACTTCTACGGCGACGCTGCCACCCCCTAAAGTTTTGAATATTTGCATTGCCGAGGAACCAGTTAGCCTTTACCGTTACTCTGGGCAAAACAACCGCGCTTCTGAGAGCATTTTTGCCGCGCTCTATGATGGACCTTTTACCTGGGACGCCAAGCAAGGCACCTATGCACCATCGATCCTCAGCCAGTACCCAAATTTGGAAAATGGCTTGATCAGCTTGAACCCCGTAGCAGTTGAACCTGGAGACCTGGTAGTGGATGCAACGGGTGAGGTGGTGGTGTTCAAGCCGGGTGTACTCGTGCGACCTGCGGGCTGCCAAGAGAGCGCTTGCGCGGTGGAGTGGGAGAGCGGCGCGTTTAGTATGGACCAAATGTCCGTAACGTATACCCTGCTCCCTGATTTGCAATGGTCTGACGGTGAAGCCCTGTTGGCAGAAGACCTCGAGCTTTCTTATACGCTTGCCCAACAAGCCAACTTGCCAGTGGATGCTTGGGCACTGGAACGGACGATAAGCTTCCAAGCGCAGGATGACCAAACAGTCAGGTGGCAGGGTCTGCCAGGCTTCACCACCGGCAACCTGCGGGTGTTCTTCTGGATGCCGCTACCAGCGCATTTGCTGGCAGGCTTAGACACAGAGCAAGTTGCAGCGGCGCCGGCTGCGGCGCAAACCCCGCTCGGCTGGGGAGCATACCGCCTGCTGAATTGGGAGCCAGGCAACGCACTGCACTTGGAGAAAAACCCTTATTACTTTGCTGGAGGAGATGGCTTGCCTGCTTTTGACTTGCTTAATTTCCTCATAGTCCCCGATGTAAATCAAGCGATGCAAATGCTCTCCATGGGTGAGTGCGACCTATTGGATAGCAGTTATGGGCTCGAAAACCTCACCAAATCAGCATTGGAAAATCTAGCTCAGACAGCGAATCTGCACATAGAATTCTTGGAGAGCTTCGAACAGTTGGTTTTTGGGATTATCCCTGCTGCGTATGATGATGGTTATTCTGTCTGGGCTGGTGATCGGCCAGATTATTTTGGTGATTTACGCGTGCGGCAGGCTATCGCTGCCTGCTTGCAGCCGGCTGCTTTGGCAAATGCCGTGCTGTCTGAAAAATTACCGGCTGAGCTGCTCCCCCAGTGGGAAGATTGGACAGCCGGCTTGGATGCGGAGACTCTGCTGGATCAAGCAGGCTGGATTGACGCTGATGGCGACCCGACGACTCCACGGGTGGCGCAAGGTATCAGCGGTGTATTTGATCTGACCCCGCTGAGCCTCAGCCTTCTAACGAGTCAGGCAGAACTCGATCAGCAAATTGGTACATGGATTGTGGCACGCTTAGGCGATTGCGGTATAGAAGTTCAGTGGCAATCTTTACCAACTGCGGAGCTTTATGCGCCGGGGCCAGAGGGTGTGCTTTTTGGCAGGCAGTTTGACTTAGCGCTGCTGAGCTGGCATACTGCTGGGCAAGACCCCTGCCGCATGTATCTGAGCAAGGTGGTTCCTTCAGCCGATAACGCCTGGATTGGGACCAATTTAGCCGGTTGGGCTGACCCTGCTTTTGACTTGGCTTGTGGTGAAAATCAAATGAGGTTGGACCCGCCTGAATCCCAAGACGCGTGGGAGCTCTTGAAAGCCACCTTACCTGCGATCCCCTTGCTGCCGCACCCTGTGGTTTGGGCAAGTTCTCTGGATGTGGTCATAGCAGAAGGCGCCACTTGGCAGCAAATTGAGAGGTTTGGAACGCCGAATCCATAAGAAGGCGGTTGAGAGGAATTTGATGGAATCCGCTAAGTTACTTGTGATAGGATGCGAATATGGCAGCTAAGAAATACGCTGATGATTACGAAAACGTCATTATGACGGATGAAAAAGGGCAAGAACGCAAGAAAGCCGTCTACCGAGGTGAATATTATGAGGTGGATCTGGATGCCCGGCAAATCAAAACTTTCCGAAATCAGAGCCTTGCTCTAGCAATCGCAATCCTAATCTTGCACGTCGTGGGAGGATTTATTGGGAACTTAGGAATGTATGAATTCTACGTTTCTTTGCCTTATGTCTTTGCGTTTTTACCGCTTTATTTTATTTTTTCAGGAGCATTACGAATCCCGATGGAGCAGCGCAAATATCACCGTGATGAAATTGGCCTTTCCTACAATCACATGAAAAATGCAGGCACTGCCTTGTTAATTCTGCTGCTCATTGCGGTGGTAGGTGAAGGCGTGTTCATATTGCTTTCGGAGAACACCCTAGAAGGTGGAACAGAATATCTCTTCTTAGGCTTAGAAATCGCAGCTGCAGGTTTGGCGTTCCTTTTCTTTCGTTTACAGAAAAGCGTTACTCCGCAGAAAGGCGGGGATTCTCAAGACAGTGCGGTTGGTTCAAGCTGAGGTTTGCTACGCAAACCAGAATAAATTACAAGAAATGCAATCAATTTCCGATATAGGGGCTAAATTCGGGGTTATTAACCTAAATTTTCGCCCATGTTCATTGACAGTTTATTATAAGTCCCGTTATAATGAACAAAATAGTTCAAGGAGAATAGGAGAATATCTATGAACAAAAAGTACACGAAAGTCCTTTCCTTAGTCCTAGCATGCACAATGCTACTTGGTGTGCTGGCGGCTTGCGTTTCTGAGACGCCAGTAGCCACAACCGAGCCCGCGCCAACGGAAACTGAGGCGCCCGAACCAACGGAGACCACTGAAGTCACACCTGAAGAGACTGAAGTTGTCTTCGAAGAGGAACCTTTTGGTGAGAATTTGCCCACTGCCCCCACGATCGATACCCCCCTCGTAGTGGCTTATGATCAGTTCTCACAAAAGTTCAGCCCGTTCTTTGCAGATACGGCTTATGATGTAGATGTCGCCAGCATGACGCAGATTAGTCTGCTCACGACTGATCGCACGGGTGGCATCATTTTCAATGCCATCGAAGGCGAAACTGTACCTTATAATGGCGTTCCATATCTATATAAAGGCCCTGCAAATGTAAGCGTCGATTATGACGAAGCAACGGATACCACCAAATACACCGCACGGTTACGTGTTGGTATGAAGTTCTCCGATGGCACTCCGGTAACGGCTGACGATATAATCTTCACCTACTACACTTTTCTTGATCCATCGTATGTTGGTTCCACCACCCTGTCATCCTATGACATCGTTGGCTTGAAAGACTATCAAACCCAGACCACAAGCGAAGTGTATGACAAATATGCTGCTATGGTTGAAGCCATTTACGCTGCCGGCCCCGATCACGTATGGTCTGCAGAAGATGCATGGACCGAAGAACAGCAGACTGATTTCTGGAACAGATTGACTGAAGCCTGGAAGGCTGACGTTCAGGGTATTGTGGATTATGTTATCGCCAATTATCTGAACGAGGACTATGCGAGCCAGGTCTTAAATAAGACTGTTGATGAAATTTCTGCGAATGATGGCCTCAAAGTGGCTTTCGCTATGGCTATGTGGGGTTTTGGTGAGCTGAATGATGCAGGCGAATTTGTTGCTCCCTCCGGCGCCACTTGGGATCTCGTGGAAACCTTCCCAACTGTTGAAGATTTCTATAATGAGACCTACGCTGCTTACGAAGGTGATGTGGTTGAATATGCTTCCATTGAGTCTGCGGTTGGTGCAGATATTTATGGAAATGTAAAATCCGCATTCATCGGCTATTGGGGCCCATTAGATGAATCTATGGGTGGTGAAGGCGTTCCGAATATTTCCGGCATCAAGAAACTCGACGATTACACTGTTGAAGTGACCCTAAATGGTTTCTCAGCTCCGGCTGTGTACTCTATTCTGGGTATTAATGTCACCCCATTGCATTACTATGGTGACGTTGCCAAATACGATTACGAGAACAATAAATTCGGCTTTGACTTTGGCGATCTTTCCAAACAGGAAAGCTTATCAGCCACGCCGATGGGCGCTGGGCCATATAAGTTTGTCAAATATGACAATAAGGTCGTTTATTTCGAAGCGAATGAAAATTACTATCGTGGATGCCCCAAGATTCGCGAGATTCAGTTCAGAGAGACTGCAACAGCAGAGGTTGCTTCTGGCGTTGTGACCGGTACAGTCGATATGGGCACGTTGACCGGTTCTCGAGCTCGCTTCGAGGAAGTTAGGTCTTACAACTCCAATGGCGAACTTACTGGTGATGTCATTACCACCAGCTTAGTGGACAACTTAGGTTACGGTTACATTGGCATCAATGCTGAAACCGTTAAAGTTGGTGATGAACCTGGATCTGAGGCATCGAAGAACTTGCGCAAGGGCATTGCTACCATCTTAGCGGTGCATCGTGATGTGGCTATCGACAGCTACTACGGTGATGCTGCGGTAGTGATTAATTACCCAATTTCCAACACATCTTGGGCTGCACCTCAACCGACCGATCCTGATTACAAAGTGGCTTACTCTATTGGTGTTGATGGCGAACCGATTTACACGCCAGAAATGACAATGGAAGAGAAATATGCTGCGGCTGAACAAGCTGCGTTAGCCTACTTTGAAGCTGCCGGCTTTACGGTCGAAAATGGCAAGTTAACTGCTGCACCAGAAGGCGCCAAGCTGAGCTACGAAGTGATCGTACCTGGTGGCGGTACGGGTGACCACCCTGCTTTCGCAATCTTGACTGCTGCACAGGAATCCTTGGGTAAACTCGGCATGGAACTCACGATCAACGACCCGTCAGACAGCAATATCCTCTGGGATGCTTTGGATGCTGGTACCCAAGAACTCTGGGCAGCAGCCTGGCAGGTTACAATTGATCCAGATATGTATCAGGTCTATCACAGCAATAACATTGTTGGTAAGGAAGGATCATCAGAATCCAACCATTACCATATTCAGGATCCTGAGCTGGATCAGCTGATTATGGATGCTCGCAAGAGTGATGACCAGAACTACCGCAAGGCACTATACAAACAGGCTCTTGAGATCATTCTCGATTGGGCTGTTGAAATCCCGACCTATCAGCGGCAGAACTGCGTTATCTTCAGCACGCAGCGCATCAATATTGACACCATTACCCCCGATATCACGACCTACTGGGGCTGGATGAATGACATCGAATTACTTGAAATGCGGTAACATTGATGTTTGAATAGTTAGTTCTGGTGAGCCCACCTATGGGTGGGCTCACCAATTAATATAAAATGGATATATAAAAGCACCAAGATCAAAAAATAGAATGAGGGATCGCAATGCGTAATTTTATTATCAGAAGGGTTGCCCTGGGGATATTCATCACTTTCTTTGGCGCTATGGTAGTTTATGCTATCATTCGCAGCTTGCCTTCGTCTTATGTTGAGACTGTAGCCAGGGAACGGGCTAGTAATCCACTGAGTACAAAAACCTATCAGGAATGGCTAGATCAACTCAATGAAGTTTACAAACTCGATGTGGGTATTATCCCGGGTTATTTTGGCTGGCTAGGAAACGCAATCAAAGGGGATTTTGGAGAATCCTGGCATTACGCCATACCCGTAACTGAGAAATTTAACCAGGTCATCTGGTATTCCGTTATTATTAATATCATTACTTTTTTTGTGCAGATGTTTATTGCAATTCCATTAGGCATTACTGCCGCTAGGAATCAATATAGTAAAACAGATTACGCAATTTCGATCTTTGCTCTAATGGGTATCTCTTTACCCACATTTTTCTTGGCTACAATTCTTAAGTATGTGTTTTCGATTAAGTTAGGCTGGTTTGACCTTTATGGCTTAACAGGCAGGTATTTTTCGACCATGACCCCGTGGCAGCAATTTTGGGATATGGCTTACCACATGGTATTGCCCGTTGTAACCCTTACCATGCTTTCCATTGGTGGGTTGATGCGTTATACCCGCACTAATATGCTTGAAGTGTTGAATTCCGATTATATTCGCACGGCACGGGCAAAAGGTCTGCCTGAAAATAAAGTTATCAATAAACACGCCTTCCGGAATACACTCATCCCATTGGTCTCGTATATGAGTTTCCTTTTACCGAGCATGTTTAGCGGTGCCTTGATTACCGAGACACTTTATCAGATCCCCGGTATTGGGTATATCTCATATCAAGCTATGGTTCGCGGTGATATACCTTTTGCTATGTTCTACACAACATTTATACTCATCCTTACGCAGATCAGTTTAATCCTCGCAGACATCATGTATGCGGTGGTTGATCCACGCGTTCGAGTGAATTAACGGTGGTGGTCAATGTCTGATCAAGCAGAAAATAAACCCAACTTTATCCCCACAGAAACAGAAGTCATTGAGGCAGGCTTCGACGACGAAATGGCGTTGGATGATGCACGCCGCGTCAAAGTACTGTCGCCGGGAATGCTTGTATTCAAGCGTTTTATCCGCAACAAGTTGGCTGTAGTCGGGCTGGTCATTATCGTGTTTATGTTTCTATTTGCATTTGTAGGACCTATATTTTCGCCCTATGGACAGGCTCAGGTTTTTACTGGCGAAGCAATAATTCCCAAAGAATATGCAGCCGCTATCTACAACCAAGAATTGCGCTATACCGTTGTTGAAGGAGAAGAATTTACGCTTGGTGATAGAGCCCAATTCTTCCTTGCTTTAGGCAAAGGAAATAATAGCTTCACTTCTGGGGATGCTACCTACTACTTTACGCAAGAAGGTGAAAATGCTTACCGCATTATGCAACTAGATCCAATTGCAGAAGTGATGGTTGGTATTGTCACCCCTGTGAATGATGCTAAGGTTCCGAAGACAGTTATTGCGGCTTATGAAGCGGCAAAAGCAGCAAAAGAGAATAGCTTTGTTGTCGATGGCACAATCTACCACATTACCAAAAAAGATAAAGGCGAACGGATCTCTACCGAGCGTGATGTCGCCTTAGCGATTATGGACACCTTTGATGCTTATCGCCAGGAATATCAACCGATTGTTGACTCCTATGATTTCAAGCTAGCTTGTGTGAGGGCGATTAATCAAGGTGAGGATAAATTTATTGTAAATAAGAAGACGTATTCGATAGATTCAGAAAATGGGCAATATACCATTTATGATGCATCCGGAAACGAATTTGCAGCAATCTCCAATATCATCGTTAATCCGATTAATCAATCTGAGTTTCTATCGGTAGAATTTAAATCAGCTGCACGGCAAGCTATTGAAGAAAGACAAACTCGGTTTACTTTCCCAGATCCGGAAGGAAACTTAATTACCTACGAAATTGGGCGCGTGTTAAATACATTCAACATCAAACGAGATACACGGGCGCAATTAATCCGCATGTTCGAATTCCCTTCAAGGGAGCACCCGCTTGGACTAGATAACAACGGCATGGATGTAATGACGCGCCTGATGTATGGCGGCCAAGTTTCTTTGATGGTTGGCTTCATCGTTGTTTTCTTCGAGATTATCTTGGGCGTTATCGTTGGCGGTTTATCTGGTTACTTTGGCGGAGCCGTGGATACCATATTGATGCGTGTGGTTGACCTGTTTAATAGTATTCCCTTCTATCCGGTTGTCATCATTATCGGTTCAGTGATGGATACGCTGCAGATTGAACCCCGTCAACGCCTCTATATATTAATGGTGGTTCTGGGCGTTCTTGGTTGGACTGGTGTGGCTCGTGTGGTGCGTGGTCAGATTCTCTCACTCCGAGAGCAAGATTTTATGGTAGCTGCTGAAGCGACAGGTATTCCTACGAGTCGGCGCATTTTTAGGCACTTGGTCCCGAATGTGATGCCACTTTTGATTGTGCAAGCAACGGGATCGTTAGGCGGGATTATCATCACCGAAGCGACCTTAGGCTTTTTAGGTTTAGGTGTGAAATACCCAGAAGCTTCTTGGGGAAGCATTATCAATGTGGCTTCAGATGCGTTTGTGATGACAAACTACTGGTTCATGTGGATCCCTGCCGGTATGCTTATTTTACTGACTGTGTTAGGTTTCAATTTCATTGGTGATGGATTGCGTGATGCATTTGACCCTAAGATGAAGAGGTAGTTGGAGACAATGTCTGATAACAATAACGCTAAATTAAATAACAACCATAAGAAATCCAAAGCAAGGAATTCGAATTACATTTCAGCTAAGGAATCAGCTCGGATTTCCCGAGAGAACCGAAAGATCACGGATGCTCTCGAGAAGCAACGCAAACGGAAGAATGTCCCGGAGAGTGAATACCTTACGACCATGAAGGATCCGAATAACGTGGCAGAATTTGATAATCTGCACACCTATTTCTTTACAGATGTCGGCACGGTCAAGGCTGTGGATGGGGTAACATTTGATATTCCTCAAGGCAAAACCGTTGGCGTGGTAGGGGAGTCTGGCTGTGGTAAGTCTGTGACTGCCCTTTCCTTAATGCAGCTGGTGCAAAGACCTCAAGGGCAAATTGTCAAAGGCACGATTCGCTTTAACACTGGTGATAAAGTATATGACATCGCTAAAACTCCAATTGAAGTCATGGAAAAAATTCGCGGTGCCAAAGTTTCTATGATTTTCCAGGAACCCATGACCTGTCTCAATCCTGTCTTTAAAGTTGGGGATCAGATCGACGAGGTTATTGAGCTACACAACCCAGAAATGACGGATGAACAAGTAAAACAGCAATCTTTGCACATGATTGATATGGTTGGGATTGCGAATAATACCGGCGTCTATAATATGTACCCGCACGAGCTTTCTGGTGGAATGCGCCAGCGTATTATGATTGCCATGGCGTTGGCATGTAATCCTCGCTTGATTATTGCGGATGAACCTACCACCGCTTTGGATGTAACGATTGAAGCCCAAATTCTCGACTTGCTGCGCCGCCTAAAGGACGAAATTAACTCCAGCATTATGTTGATCACGCACGACTTGGGTGTAATCGCCGAAATGGCAGATTATGTTGTGGTTATGTATGCAGGCAGAATTGTGGAAAAAGGCACAGCTCTGGAAGTTTTTCTAAATCCGCTTCATCCCTATACGGTCGGTTTGATGGCTTCAAAGCCAGTGGTTAACCGCCCCACAGAGAGGCTATACAGCATTCCTGGAAGCGTTCCTAACCCGATCAACATGCCGAACTACTGTTATTTCCGCGATCGCTGCAATAAACGCTTTGCGCCTTGCAGTGGAGCATATCCAAAAGAAACTTATGTTACTGAAACGCACATGGTTACCTGTTATCAATATTCCGAAGCACAAGCAGAGGTTGAAGCATGATTGCAACTGAACAATTAACGCGAGAATCTATCTCTCAGCCTGATGGTCCTGTTCTCGAAGTAAGAAACCTTAAACAATACTTCCCAATCAAAGCCGGCTTGATGCAGCATGTTGTTGGCTATGTAAAAGCCGTTGATGGCATTAGTTTTACTGTTGAGCGAGGTCGGACATTAGGTTTGGTGGGCGAATCGGGCTGTGGAAAAACAACGACAGGCAAGACGATTTTACGATTGAACAATAAGACCAGCGGAGATGTGCTCTTTAATGGTATCGATGTATTTTCGCTCGATCACCGAGCGTTGACTGCACTTCGACCGAAGATGCAAATCATTTTTCAGGACCCTTACGCTAGCCTCTCACCACGTATGCCTGTCAGTGAAATTATTGGCGAAGCAGTTCGCGAACATCACCTCGTGGAACCAGAGGAATTTGATGACTATATCGATAGTGTGATGATAGCTTGTGGTTTACCGCCATACTACAAAGAGCGCTACCCGCACGAATTTTCTGGTGGCCAACGCCAACGTATTGGCATTGCGCGTGCTTTGGCGCTAAACCCTGATTTTGTGGTTTGTGATGAACCCGTTTCCGCCCTAGACGTTTCTATTCAGGCACAAATTATCAATTTGCTCATGGATTTGCAAAAGGAGCGTAAGCTTTCTTACCTGTTTATTTCTCACGACCTTTCTGTTGTCGAGCATATCTCTGATGATGTTGGCGTGATGTATTTGGGCAATTTGGTCGAGCTCTCCACTAAAAAAGAGATCTTCCTTAACCCATTGCATCCTTATACCCAGGCTTTGCTGAGTGCAGTACCAATCCCAGACCCGACGGTAAAGGTGAAGCGAATCATTTTGGAAGGGAGCATTCCTTCGCCGGCAAATCCGCCTTCAGGCTGCAAATTCCATACTCGCTGCCGAGAATGCATGGAAATTTGCAAACATGAAGCACCGGAATTCAGGGAGGTCATTCCTGGTCATAAGGTAGCTTGCCACCTTTATAATTAAGGCGAGGTGCAGGATGGCAGCAAGAACCAAGCAATATGATGATGACGACGGCCGTGTGATTTGTAGCATGGACGTAGACGGCATGCCCTGGCATGACAAACGCATCCGCCGGGAGAAGAAAGAGCAAAAGCGAGCGATTGCCGCTGGCCAGACCGACCGCGAGCAAATGACCAAAGCTGAAGCACGTCAGTTTACCTTCCATGCTATTCTGGCTGGAATGCTGATTGCTCTTGTTTTTTCTGTAGCATGGGTGTTGTTCATCCTCTTTTGCACGCAGGTTTGGTTCCGGTAAATCCAACTAATTTTTCTGGGGAGCAGCAACAGGTTTAGTTGCTTTGGCTCTTGAAGGACCGAAAGATAAAAAAGGTGAACCCATTTCGAGGGGTTCATTTTTTTATAGATCTGTGTTGTAACCCAATAGTGAGTTAGTACAAAAGAGATTAGTGTTTTAAGTCCATTATTAAAGAAGACAAAATCATTTACAATCAATGTCTGTCTAGTTAACTTTAGGCTAAATGCTAGAAAACGAATAGAAGGAGATTATTATGAAATGTCCACGTTGTGGTTCAACCGATGTGAATGTCCAAATTGTTTCGGAAACAGAAATTAGGACGAAAAAGAAGAGTGTCTGGTATTGGATTTTTGTGGGCTGGTACTTGGAACCACTCCTTTGGATATTCCTCACGTTGCCTAAGTTGATATGGGAGCTTGTTAAACCCAGGCGCTATAAGGTACAAGCCAAAACGCGGGAAATTGCCGTCTGCCAAAATTGTGGTAAGACTTGGACTGTGTAATGCTTGCATTCCCAGGATTTATCGTTTTTTTCCTGAAAAGATCTGATGTTGCAGCAGTATGAATTTATGTTAAAATAAGGGTCACATACTGGGGCATGGTGCAATGGCAGCACACCGGACTTTGAATCCGTGGATCTAGGTTCGAATCCTGGTGCCCCAGCCTGAAAACCGTGAAAGCTGATTCTGACCCTTATCATTCATCCTTTCCGGCGTGCAGTCGAAGAAAATGGCTTGCTCGCTGGTTTTTCCTTGGGAGTAGTTTATGAAAATCGCATCCATCCTTCTGGCGGCTGGCCAGGGAACGCGCATGCATTCCAAAATCCCGAAAGTCCTTCATCCTGTAGTTGGCAGACCCATGATTTTTTATGCCGTCGAGGCTGTCCAGAGGTTAGTAAATTTGCCGCCAGTGGTGATTGTTGGCTATGGGAGTGATGCTGTGCAGCAAGCTCTCAGCGGCGCTGGTTATGAGGTGCAGTTTGCCCTGCAAGAGCAGCAATTAGGGACGGCTCATGCCATCAGCTGTGCCCAACCGCTTCTGGAAAAGCAGGCAGATCAGGTCTTAGTAACTTGTGCCGATATGCCTTTATTACAGGAAGAAACGCTTCAGCGCCTCGTAACCTTACATGCCCAAAGTGGGGGCGTGATGACCATGACGAGCGTGATTGGCGAGGTGCCGCGAGGGTTTGGGCGAGTCCTACGCGACGAAAACGGAGGTGTAAGCGCCATTGTGGAGGAAGCTGTTGCTACCCCGGAGCAGCTTACCATCCGCGAGTATAACGTCTCTGCATATTGCTTTGAGGCAGCCTGGCTATGGGAAAATTTGACGCGGATTCAACTCTCTGCAAAGAAGGAATATTTCCTCACTGACTTGGTTGAAATTGCTGTTAAACAGGGGTATAAGGTGGAGACGCTCGTTGTGCCAGACCCTACTGAAGCTTTGGGTATCAACACCCGGGTAGATTTAGCCGCAGCGGAACACGCCATGCGCCAGCGTATCAATCAGCGCTGGATGTTAGCCGGAGTAACCTTGCTGGACCCAGCCACGACAACAATCGAGGTGGGTGTTACTATCGGGCAGGATACGACAATCTACCCGAATACAGCTTTGCGTGGCAGCACGGTTATTGGGGAGGATTGCCACATTGGGCCTGACACTACTCTGGTGGATACCAAGGTAGGTAACGCTACTCTTATTCAGAATTCGGTGGCGGAATACGCCCGCGTGGGAAATCATGTCTCTATTGGTCCCTTCTGTCATCTCCGCAAAGGAGCCATTCTGATGGATGGCGTACACATGGGCAATTTTGGCGAGGTGAAGGCATCCACCTTAGGGGAAAACGTCAAAATGGGGCATTTTTCCTATATAGGTGATGCGAAAGTGGGAGCAAATGTAAATATCGGGGCGGGTACGATTACCTGCAATTTTGACGGCGAGAAGAAAAACCTTACCGAAATTGGTGAAAATGCTTTTATTGGGAGCGACACAATGCTGGTTGCACCGGTAAAGATTGGAAAAAATGCCAGAACCGGTGCAGGTTCTGTGGTTACCCATGACGTACCGGATAATGAACTGGTGTATGGGGTACCTGCAAGAGAGGCGAAAGAGAAGAAATGAACTTAGAAGTTTGGCTGTGGATCGCGTTTGCTGTGGCGTTAGGGCTGGAATTGTTGAATTCGGCAGCATTTTCGGCTTTTAAACACGCCCGCTTACCGTATTTAATTAGCCTGCGTGAGAAAGAACCGGGCAGCGTGGATAAAACTATTACGTTGATGGAGCAGCCTGGATTACACACTGCGCTGCGCATAGGATTAACATTGACGCACTTTTTAACGGCAGGCATCTTGGCTTACAACCTGATTCTCGTTGAGGAGCTAGGCTCTGATTGGGTACGCGTAGGCATTTGGTTGTTCGCACTGCTTCTGATCTTGGTTGTAGAGTTTATAATTGAGCGCAACATCTTAAAATCCCCCGAAGAAGCAACCGTGAATCTCACTGGGACGGCTGGGTTAATCGCTGCTTTCCTTTCCCCACTTTCAAAGCTTATGTTAAACATCTTGGGTGAACATGCGGAGAAAATGAAGCTCTCGGTGACGGATGACGTTTTACGGGATTGGGTGGAAGTTGGCGAACCAGAGAGCAACTTGGAAAAGGGCGAGCGCGAGATGATCTATTCAATATTTCGCTTTGGCGAGACCTTAGCCAAGGATGTGATGGTGCCTCGTATTGACGTTTTAGCCCTGGATATCAACACGACGATTAGTGAAGCCCGGCAGGAATTCATCAAGGCGGGGCACTCGCGCGTACCAGTTTATGAGGATACCATCGATAATGTGGTTGGGCTGCTCTATGCTAAGGATTTACTCAGCGTTGTGGACGGCAACGACACCATTGCCCAGCAGCGCAGGCTATTACGCCCGGCTTATTTTATCCCAGAGACTAAGAAAGTGGATGAGCTGCTTACCGAGATGCAATCCCGTGGAGTGCATATGGCTGTGGTTGTGGATGAATATGGCGGCATGGCTGGTGTGGTCACGCTTGAGGATATTATGGAAGAGATTGTAGGCGAGATTCGCGATGAATATGACCAAAGCGAAGAGCAAATTGTGGAGAAAATCAGCGAAGATGAGTATCTCTTTTTAGGACGTGCCACCATTGATGAAGTCAATGAGATTACAGGTTTGCATCTCTCTAAAGAACATGCCGATACATTAGGCGGATTGATTTACAGCCGATTAGGACGCGTGCCGCAGCCAGGTGAGGTCGTTTATGAAAGTGGCGCCGAAATTACGGTTGAAAAAGTGGTCGCTCGGCGCATCCTTAAAGTACGCGTGCACCTGCTGCCATCGGGAGAATTGACACAAGAAATTGAGGCAGATAATGCTAACATCCACTGAAAAACAAAATTTGATTAAGCAAGCAATGGCAGCCCGCGAGCAAGCTTATGCCCCATATTCGCAGTATACCGTAGGCACCGCAGTTCTCACTGCGGAAGGCAATGTTTACACGGGCTGTAACATCGAGAATGCAGCCTATCCCTCTTCGATGTGCGGTGAACGTGTGGCGATATTCAAAGCCGTCTCGGAAGGACACCGCACTATTGTCGCTATCGCAGTTGTAACGCGGAATGGCGGTTCACCGTGTGGTGGCTGCCGGCAGGTGATGCGCGAGTTTGGCGGCGATGGGATGGCTGTGCTCATTGCCGATGCGCATGGAAACTTGCTTGATGAAATGACTTTAGCAGAATTGCTGCCACGCTCCTTTGGCCCGGAGGACCTGGAGCAAGGATGAGCTGAGGATTTTCGGGTGGACAGATGGCTGAGCAGCGCAACCGCACCTTTCACGCCCAAGCGGTGGTTTTACGCCACGTTGCGTATGGCGAAGCCGACCGCATCCTAACGCTTTTTTCGCTCGAGCGGGGGAAGTTCCAAGCAATTGCCAAGGGCGTCCGCAAAATAAAATCGCGCAAAGCGGGACACTTGGAGCCTATCACGTATGTTTCTCTTTTTCTGGCTGAAGGGCGTAACTTAGCCATCATCACCC
>ERZ1026796.498-NODE-498-length-31466-cov-4.035866_pt1 | contig 31466 bp, 24 predicted proteins | sample MGYA00520874_ERZ1026796 | MGnify/ENA primary metagenome ERZ1026796 (study PRJEB33270, sample SAMEA104284474) | anaerobic digester metagenome | biome: Anaerobic digester microbiome; feature: mesophilic sludge digester; material: Anaerobic digester biomass | place...
CGCGCGCGCCGGAGCTCCCCGGCGCACCGGGGCTCATCGGGACGGTCCGCGCGCGCGGCGGCGTGCCCGCGCTCGGGCACTCGGACGCCGACTACGCGGCTGCGCGCGCGGCGTTCGACGCGGGGGCGCGATACGTGACTCACCTCTTCAACGCCATGAGCGGCACGCACCACCGGGCCCCCGGCCTCGCCGCCGCCGCCCTGTCGGACGATCGCGTGTCGGCGGAGTTGATCGCCGACGGCGTGCACGTCCATCCCGAGATCGCGAAGATCGCCTTGAAACTCAAGGGGGGCGCGGGCATAGTGCTGGTCACGGACTGCATGCAGGCGCTCGATTCAGCCGCCGCCGAGTTCACGGTGGGGGGGAGGAGGGTCTCCGTCCGGAACGGGGCTCCGGCTGCGGATGACGGTACCCTCTGCGGCTCGGTGCTGACGATGAGCGGGGCGCTCCGCAACGTAGGGCGCTGGACGGGGGGCGCCCCCGAGCGCGTCGCGGCGCTCGCCGCGGAGGGCGCGGCGCGCGCGCTCGGCCTCGGCGGGAGGAAAGGCGCGCTCGCCCCCGGGATGGACGCCGATATCGTTATCTTCGACGAGGGGTACGACGTCAAGGCGACCGTCATCGGCGGCGAGGTCGCCTGGGCGGCGCCCGGATTCGGCCGGGGCTGAGGGACGCGGCCCCGCCGGGAGGGAAGAGGGCGTATGTGCGGCATCGTCGGCTACATCGGCGGAAGGTACGCCCAGGAGGTCCTCCTCAGGGGGCTCTCGAGGCTGGAGTACCGCGGCTACGACTCGGCGGGGGTGGCCATCATCGAGCGCGGGGGGATCTTCGTCCGGAAGAAGGAGGGGAAGCTCGCCGGCCTCGCGGCGGAGCTCGCGGCCGCCCCGCTCCGCGGACACGCGGGGATCGGACACACCCGCTGGGCGACGCACGGCGAACCCGACACCCCCAACGCCCACCCCCACACGGACTGCGCCGGCCGCATCGCAATGGTGCACAACGGCATCATCGAGAACTACGCCGGGCTGAGGCGGCGCCTCATCTCCGAGGGGCACGCCTTCACCTCCCGGACCGACAGCGAGGCCCTCGTCCATCTGATCGAGAAACATTACGCCGGCGACCTCCTCCGGGCCGTCCGCGCCGCCGTGGCGGAGGCGGAGGGGGCCTACGCGATCGCGGTCGTCTCCTCGGATCGCCCGGACGAGATCGTAGCCGCGCGGAAGGCGAGCCCGCTGGTGATAGGCCTGGGAAAAGGCGAGCAGTTCATCGCCTCCGACGTCACGGCCGTCATCGAGTACACGGACCGCGTCATCTACCTGGACGACGGCGATCTCGCCCGGGTCACCCGCGGCGCAGTCGAGGTCTTCGACCGCTCCCTCGCCCCCGTCGCCCGTTCCCCGCACCGGGTCGAGTGGACGCTGGAGCAGGCCGAGAAGGGCGGGTTCGAGAAGTTCATGCTGAAGGAGATCTACGAGCAGCCCGAGGCGCTTCGGAACGCGCTCATCGGCAGGATCGCCCCGGGCCGCTCCGGCGTCGCGCTCGAGCTCCCGTGCATGGACGAGGAGGGCATGCGTGCCCTCAACAAGGTCTTCATCATCTCCTGCGGAACCGCCTGCTACGCCGGGATGGTGGGGCGCTATTTCCTCGAGCATTACACCGACCTGGCCGTCGAGGTCGACTATTCGAGCGAGTTCCGCTACCGCAGCCCCAAGCTCGACCGCAACACCCTGGTGATGACGGTGAGCCAGTCGGGGGAGACCGCCGACACGCTGGCGAGCCTCCGGATGGCCAGGGAGAAGGGGTGCCGCATCGTCTCCGTGGTGAACGTCATGGGGAGCACGATAGACAGGGAGAGCGACGGGGTCATCTACACGCGCGCGGGGCCCGAGATCGGCGTCGCCTCCACCAAGGCGTACACCGCTCAGCTCGCCGCGTTCGTCCTCTTCACGGTGTACGCGGGGAGGATCAGGGGGCAGATCTCGGCCGAAGAGGCGCGTGGGATCCTCGCGGACCTCGAGGCCATCCCGGCGGGGGTCGAGCGCGCCCTCCTCGCGGAGGCCCGGATCCGGGAGATCTCCCCGAAGTACGCCGGGGCGAAGAGCGCCTTCTTCCTCGGGCGCGGCTTCAACTACCCTACCGCGCTCGAGGGGGCGTTGAAGCTCAAGGAGATCTCGTACCTGCACGCCGAGGGGTACCCGGCGGGGGAGATGAAGCACGGGCCGATCGCCCTCATCGACAGGGAGTTCCCGGTCGTCTGCGTCTGCACGAAGGGCGAGAAGTATGATAAGATGATCTCCAATATAAAGGAGGTGGAGGCGCGCGGGGGCAGGATCATAGCCCTCGCCACGGAGGGGGACGCCGCCATGGAGGAGATCGCCGAGGACGTGATCTACGTCCCGGAGACGCGGGAGGAGCTGTCGCCGATCGTCAACGTGGTTCCCCTCCAGCTGCTGGCCTACCACATCGCCCGGTACAGGGGCTGCGACATCGACAAGCCCAGGAACTTGGCGAAGAGCGTCACGGTCGAGTAGGTCCGGACGCCCCCCGCCCGCTGTCGCGCACGTCCCATGAGGATCAGGATACAGTCCAAGATCTTGGCCAGTTTTATGGCGATGGTCGCGCTCATGAGCGCGCTCCTCATCTTCACCCTGATCTCCATCCGGATCATGGCCGACGGAACGCGCCGCCTCGTCCACGTCCAGAAGAAGGAGGGGCTCATCAGCGACCTCCAGATGACGCTTGACCAGGCCGTCACCGCCCTCGGTGAATACCTGCTCTCCGGCAAGGAGACGCGCCGGACCACTTTTATCCAGCTCGTTCTCTTCTACAGGAAAGACCTCGAGGCGCTCGGGGAGGCGTGCGGCAGGGGCGGGGATGCGGAGGGGCCGGCCCGCGACGGGGAGAGGAAGAAGCTGGCCGCGCTCAAGGCCGATATAGACGCGATCGAGCGGGGCTCGCGGGAACTCATCGGCCTCGCCGACAAGGTCGAGAAGGCCCAGGGGCGCCGTCTGTTGCAGGATGTCGCGGCCACGGTGAAGGGGGTGGTCGAGGCCAAGGGCGCCGCGCACGGCCGGGGGGCCCAGGCGCGCGAGCTCGCGGTGCTGGAGAATCTCCTCGGCGTCAGCACCCGGGACGCCCGGGACCGCCTGGCTGAACTCGAGGTGCTCGGGCGTACCATCTCGGAATCCGAGTCGCACCTCAGGCGGCTTTCCATCCGGATCATGGAGGCGAAGAACCGAGCGCTGGAGAGGATCGCGGAACTCCGCGAACTGGCCCAGGAGGAGGGGAGGCTGGCCATGGAGACCGCCGTCCACGCCGACCGGCAGGCCGAGAAGATCAGCATGGTGGGCGGGGTGATCGTCCTCGCCTGCGGCCTGGTGCTGGCGATCTACCTCGCCCGCGCTTTTTCGCGGCCGATCATGGAGCTCGACCGCGGCGCCCGCCTCTTCGGAGAGGGGGATTTCGCGCACAGGATATCCCTCGACACCGGCGACGAGCTCGAGGCCCTCGCCGCGCGGTTCAACGTGATGGCCGCGCGGATCCAGGCGTCCTACCGCGAGCTGGAGGAGAGGGTGCGCAACCGGACCCGCGAGCTCGACGAGTCGAACCAGCGCCTGCGCCGGCTTTTCGACGGCATAGCGGACGGGATCTCCGTGATCGACGACGGGTATCGCATCGTCAACGCCAACACGGGGATCGCCTCGATGGTGGGGCGCGACGCGGGGCAGCTCATCGGAGAGGCGTGCTACCGCGCCTACCAGGGGCGCGAGACCCCGTGCCCGGGCTGTCCCGCCGCCGACACCTTCCGGTGCGGGGCGGCCTCGTCGAGGGAACTCCAGTGGGGAATCCCGGGGCGGAAGCCGAGGGAAATGGACCTGTACATCTTCCCCCTGATCGAGGAGGAGGGGCGGGTGACGCACGTGATCGAATACGCCAAGGACATCAGCGAAAGAAAGGCGCTCGAGCGCAAGCTCTTCCAGTCGGCGAAACTCGCGGGCATCGGCACGCTGGCCGCCGGCGTGGCCCACGAGATACGCAACCCGTTGGGGATCATGAAGACGTCCGCGGACATGATCAGGCGGGGCAGCCGGGAGGGGGAGCAGAACTTCGAGCTCGCGGGGTTCATGATCGAGGAGGTCGACCGCCTGAACCGGGTGGTCACCCGCCTCCTCGACTTCGCGCGCCCCTCGGCCCCCAAGAGCGAGCCGTGCGACCTCGGCGAGATAATCGAGCGCGCCATCTCGCTGGTGGGCCCGCAGCACCGCCTCCAGGATATCGAAATCTCCCGATCCTACGCGAAGGGGGCCGCCAGGGCGCGCGGCGACCGCGAGCAGCTCTGCCAGGCGTTCCTGAACCTGATCCTGAACGCGGTGCAGTCGATGGCCGGCGGGGGGAGACTCTCCCTCTCCACGGCGGGGGGGGAGGACGACACCGTCTCGGCGAGCGTCGGCGATTCCGGCGGCGGGATAGAGGAGAAGAGCCTCGAACATATCTTCGACCCGTTCTTCACCACCAAGGAGGGCGGGTCCGGGCTGGGTCTCTCAATAGTGTACCGTATCGTGGAGGCGCACAAGGGGAGGATAGAGGTGAACAGCGTCCGGGGGAAGGGGACCACATTCACGGTGGTGCTGCCCGCGGCGTAACCCGGCGCCGCGCGGCGGGCCCGCGCGGCGGTCGGATGAAAGAGGGCGGGGGGATGAAACGGCGTGTACTGGTGGTGGACGACGAGCGCAACATGCTCCGCCTGGCCGAGATGATGCTGGATCGGATCGGCTACGAACCGCTCCAGGCGGCCGGGGCCGAGGAGGCGCTCGCCGTCCTCCAGTCGAAACGCGTGGACCTGGTGCTCACCGACCTCAAGATGCCCGGGAATATGAGCGGGATCGACCTTCTCAGGGAGATGCGGCGGAGGGACCTCAAGACCCCGGTGGTCATCATGACCGCCTACGGAACCATCAAGAGCGCCGTAGAGGCGATGCGCCACGGCGCGAGCGACTTCGTGCTGAAGCCGTTCGACGTGGACAGCATGGAGGTGGTCCTCGCCAAGGTCTTCGACCTGGAGAAGGTGAAGAGGGAGAACGTCTTCCTGAAGGAGGAGCTCACCCTCGCGCGCGAGGCCCAGGAGATCGTCGGGTCGAGCGCGAAGATGCGCGAGATACACGCCCTGATAGACCGCGTCGCGGTCACGGACGCGTCGGTCCTCCTCTCCGGCGAAACCGGCACGGGGAAGGAGCTTCTCGCGCGGTCGATCCACGAAAAGAGCCCTCGGCGGGAGCGGCTCTTCGTGGCGGTGAATTGCGCGGCGATCCCGGTCCCGCTCCTGGAGAGCGAGCTCTTCGGGCACGTGCGGGGCGCGTTCACCGGGGCGAACGTGGAGCGGACCGGGAGGTTCGAGAAGGCGGACGGCGGCAGCATCTTCTTCGACGAGATCGGGGACATGGAGCCGGTCCTACAGGCGAAGATATTGCGCGTCCTCCAGGAGAAGGAGTTCGAGAAGGTCGGGAGCAACGAGACGATCGGCGTGAACGTGCGCGTTATAGCCGCCACGAACCGCGACCTCCGCGCGATGATCAGGGAGCGGGCCTTCCGCGAGGACCTCTACTACCGCCTCAACGTCGTGAACATCGTGGTCCCGCCGCTTCGAGAGCGGAGCGGCGACATCCCCCGCCTCGTCGAGCACTTTACGCGGAAATACTCGCGGGAATGGGGAAAGGAGGTGGCGCCGCCCTCGGAGGAGGTGCTGCGTGCGCTTTCATCCTACCCGTGGCCGGGGAACGTCAGGGAGATGCAAAACGTGATCGAGCGGGCGGTGGCGCTGAGCGGCGCCGGGCGGATAGGGATGGAGGACCTCCCCCCCGAGATCGTCCACTGGGCCGCGGCCGGCGAGGCGGACGCGCCCGGCGGCGGGCAGGCCGCCGCCGCGCCCGAGGGACGGGAGGGGCTCGACGGCGCGGTCGCGGCCCTCGAGAAGGCGATGATAGAAAGGGCCCTTCGCGACGCCGACGGCGTGAAGTCGCGGGCGGCCCGGCTTTTGGCCATCAGCGAACGAAACCTCTGGTACAAGCTGAAGAAGCACGGCATCTCCTGACCGCGGACGGAACGGACGGCCCGCGCCCCGGGAAGCCGGTTTCCCGGCCGGCCGAGACAGGTGCCGCGGTTCAATCTGGTACAATAACCGTTTGCGCGCCGACGCCGCGCCTCAAAGGAGCCCGCAGATGAAGAAGAGCGAAACGCCCCGTTCGATCAGCCCCTCCGGCGAGGTCTTCGCCCTGCCCGGCCGGAGGGAGTATTCGCGCGAGTTCTCCCGCCTGAGGCGGCTCGCCGCCTCCCATCGCGCGGCGGGCCGGGAGATCGTGGTCGTCATGGGGGTCGGCTTCGTCGGGGCGGTCATGGCCGCCATCGTCGCAGACGCGCGGGGGAGGGGGGGGAAGCCGTCCAAGTTCGTGATCGGGATGCAGCGCCCGAGCGTGCGATCCTTCTGGAAGATCCCGCTCCTCAACCGGGGCGAGGCGCCGGTAGAGGCCGAGGACCCGGAGGTGGCCAGAATCATCCGCAGGTGCGTCATCGAGAAGAAGACCCTCGTGGCGACCTACGTCTACGATGTCCTCTCCCTCGCAGACGTGGTGGTCGTCGACGTCCAGTGCGACTACGCCAAGCACGCCCTCGGCGACGTCCGCAAGGGGTGGGCCGACATAGGCGCGCTGGAGGAGTCGCTGGAGATCATGGCGCGCCACATCCGCCCCGACGCCCTCGTCCTCATCGAGACGACCGTGCCGCCCGGAACGACCGAGCAGGTGGCCTACCCGATCATGCGGAAGGAGTTCCGCCGCCGCGGGATCGCCTCCGATCCGCTCCTCGCCCACAGCTACGAGCGGGTGATGCCGGGCCGGGAGTACGTCGCGAGCATACGCGACTTCTGGCGCGTCTGCAGCGGGGTCAACGCCGAGGCGCGGGAGAGGGTGGTGAAGTTCCTGAACGGGGTGCTCAACACGAGGAAGTACCCGCTCACCGTTCTCGACCGCCCTATCGAATCCGAGACCGCCAAGATCGTCGAGAACAGCTACCGCGCCGCGTCGCTCGCCTTCCTGGACGAATGGAGCCTCTTCGCCGAGAGGAACGGCGTGGACCTGGTCAAGGTGATCAATGCGATCAAGGTGCGCCCCACCCACTCCAACATCATCTTCCCGGGGCCGGGCATTGGCGGCTATTGCCTGCCCAAAGACGGCGGGCTGGGGGTCTGGGCCTACCGCCATATTTTCGGCTTCGAGGATGACATTTTCAAGATTACCCCGCTGGCCATTGATATTAACGACACCCGGTCGCTGCACGCGCCGCAACTGGTGCGGGATGCCCTCCGCAACATGGGCAAACCGATCGCGGCGGCGGAAGTGCTGCTGCTGGGCGCCGCCTACCGGGAGGATGTGGGGGATACCCGCTACAGCGGCTCGGAAATCATCGTGCGCAAACTCTCCGAAATGGGGGCCGAGGTGAAAGTCCATGACCCTTACCTGGACCATTGGTGGGAGTTCGAGGCGCAGGACACCTATCCGCGCCCCAATTATAGCTGGGCCCGGTTCTTCCATCGGCAGGCGCCGCTGAAGAACCTGCGCCTGGAAAAGGATCTTTGGGGGGCCTTGAAAGGCATTGACGCCCTCGTGCTGGCGGTGCGGCACGATCAATACTTGAAGCTTGACCCGGACCGGGTGGTGAAAAGCGCCGGCCAGCCTTTTGCCGTTGTGGATTGCTTCTGCGTGCTCGATGACGAGAAGATTCGGCGCTACCTGGAACTGGGGTGCGAGGTCAAGGGCATGGGCCGCGGACATATCAAACGCATCAAAGACAGCCTCAACCTGCAGCCTTCCCGGGGCAAGGCAAAGGCCAAAACCGGACGCTGAGGCCGGGGCCAGCTCCGGCGGATCGCCGGAAACCCGGCCGCGAAAAACCTAACTTAAAAGGTTGACGCGGGCGGCGCAATTGGTTAGAAATAAGGGTACAGAGTCACGTTCGGCCCGCCGAGGGCCGTCGGGATAATATTATGAAACGGATTACCAGCATTGCGTTTTGCGCAGCGTTATTAACGGCTTGCGCCTCGTATGGGAAGGATGCAGCCACAGCCAGCTCCAGCCGAATGGCACTGGCCGCCGTTCCCATGGCGGAACTCCCGGCTAAAGCGGCGGACCTGGTCCTGCGAGCCAAACCGGCGGACCGCAAGGCGACAACCCTTGATGTGGTCAAGAGCGCGTTGGGGATTAATCCCACAGCCGCCACCTCCATTGTGGGGGCCATCGCGCACGCGGTGCCGGATATGGCTGCTGTCGCCGCGGCAGCAGCCGCCGTGGAACAGCCCAGGCAGGCCAGCGCGATCGCCAAAGCCGCCGCGGCGGCAGCGCCGGCGCAGGCCAGCGCGATAGTGGCGGCGGTATGCCGGGTGGCGCCGGCGTATTACCCCAACGTGGCAGTGGCGGTTTCGCAAGTTGCGCCGGAAGCGAACCGGGAGATTGTGCAAGCGGTGGGCGCGGCCCAACCAACCCTGCAGCCTGCCCTGGAGAAGGTTCTGGCCGGCTATCAGGGCAAGATTGCGTCGGTGGGCGGGGTGCTGGCCGAAGCGGGAATGGCGGCGCAAAACCCGGGTCAGACCGGCCCAGCTGCCGTGACACCTCCGTCCGCCCCTTCCCCGGTTGCGCCATCGGCTCCCTCGACCCCGATTGCCAGTGTGACGCCCGTGGTGACGCCCGAGGTTCCCGCGACGCCAACCCCGCTCCCGGAATTGCCGGTTCCGCCGGCCAGAGGCCCGGCGGTAGGGCCGCCTTACTTTCCGCTGATTACGACGCCGACCAATGTTCCGCCCTCGGGCTCGACCGAGTTGCCGACCGGCGGACGCAATTACGCAAAGCCGTAGCGTATTAGTTTGCCGGTTGGGCCGGGGCGCTATCGCCGGCGGAAGGGGACGCCGGGATGAATAGCTTCAAGGTAAAGCCCTCCACATTCGCGCCGAAAGTGTAGAGGCTGAAAGGGAAGTACTGCGCGATGCGGTCAAAGGGCGGAAGGAGCGAGAAGTCCATCCAGAAGCTGAGATTGCTTTCCGGCCCGGTGATGCCCGGCAGCGCGGGAAACAGGCTGGGACCAAAGCCATTGGTTGCGGCCTGCAGGTCGTTTTTCGCGGCCTCGAAAACCGCGCGCATTGTGACGGCCTGATTTTCGTACCGGAAAAGGCCGGTGCCCATGCCCCCGACATTCTGCGCCGCCTCCAATAGCCCGGGCTTGTCCCGGAGGGGTTTGATTTGGTTTTGGTCGGCGCGCAGGTATTCTTCCAGCAGAGCGATGTCGGTAGACAAGGCGACGTAGCCCGCGCTGGCGCCCCAATTCAACGTGCGCGGCGGCGCCGGACGGGAAACCGCCGCCGTAGCGAACGGCATGGGCGGCGCGGGGACGGAGTATATCTTCCGGCCCAGGAATTCACGCTCGGCGAACGCGTCGCCCTGGGGAAAGATCACAAAGAGGCGCTTGAGGGCAACCGCCAGGAGTTCGGGATTGGGCGAACCGAGCAGCCAAAGCGAAGGGGTGGTTTGCGGCGCCGGGGAACCGCTGCGGGGCGCCCGCTCGTAGCTGATAAGGTCGTCACCCAGGTTGACCAGCAGCGCCTGCTTAAGGTTAAAGCCCGGTTCATCCTGTTGGGCGCGGGCGTTGGCAGTATCGAGGATCAATTGGATCGCGCTGAACGCCGGCGGCGAAAGGTCCTTGAGCATCTGCTCGAAAGACGTCCAGGCTCCGGGAAGGCTTAATCGCCAGCGAAAGAACAGCGCGACATCGGACGGAACGAAGGGCGGCGGACTGGCATCCTTTGGAGGGCCGGCCAGGGCCGGAAAAAGCCCGCGGCGGGCGCTGTCCGGCACGGTGAGGAAACAGTGGATCAGGCTGCCGGCGTTGGAATCCCGGAAACTGAACGCGAGGGTTTGGCAGTTGGCCAGGCCGGTGGCGCTGATGACCTGGTCCGGCTTGAGCGGCTCGAGGGGATCAGGCGGTTCGGCGGCGGCGGATTCGGCAGCGGCTCGGCTCAGGCTATCCGCGAGGGCTTTGACATTGACCCAGCCATAGCAAGGAGCATCGCGGAAATGGGCTTGCTGGCTGGTTTGATAAGCGATCGCGTCGCCCAGGACCGGGGCCGTGCCGCCCGTGAGGCGGGCAACGACGCGCTCCACGTTCCGGACCGAGTTGCCCGCGACAAGCAAGGAATCCACCTGGCCCAGGACCAAATCCGGATTGGCGGTCAGCAGTTCAACCAGCAGGTCGAGCACGAAATCATCCTTGCGGGACGGGCTGACGGGCCCCTGCTTGAGCTCGGGATAGGTGATCAGCGGGGGAAATACCGGCGCGTGCCAAAGCCATTTCGACAGCGTCGGCGGCATTTCGTTGGTGGAGACGGAAAGGACGGAGAACTCCAGGCCACGAATGGGCTCGGTCTTGAGGGTTTTGCCGGCGGCGGCCCATTGTTTGCGCAAGTGGGCGAGGTTGGTTCGGAGCACCCCGGCTTTGTCCCGGGTATCAAGCAAGAGCAGATAACCAAACGGGGAATGATCTTCGTCTGGCGGAGTGTTTCGGACCACGGCCAACGTCAACTGGCCTTGCAGCAGGCCGGGGTAAGTGTCCAGGCTCACGTTGAGCTCCCGTTCCAACGGCTTGATGACTTCCTCCTGCCAGCGGGCGGTGAACTTGTCCCGCAGCGGCTTCATAACCGGGTCATTCCAAAGCCGGCCCTTCGGTGATTGCCGGCAAATTTGAAGAAGCTTGGGGAAATCAGGAGCCGTCAGCACGAGGAGGGTATCCTCCGGCAGCAATCGTTCCGGGCCGGGAATCGCCGCTCCGAGGGTGGCGGCTGCCAGGATCAGTCCCACGAACCCGGCGCCGATTCGCAACCGGCCTGCGCGCCCCCCAAACTCGCGCCCAAAAGCTCCGAGCTTACTCTTCCACCGGATTTTGCCGCAGGCGGCCGGGCGGTTCGAGATAACGGTAGGGGTTGCTGGGATTGTCATTGGAATAGGCAAACGCATCCCGGTGATCCAGGAAAAGCTTGAGCGACTCCACCGGGATGGCAAAGCCGAGCCCCTCCCCGGCAGTGACTTTCATATTAATGACGCCGATGACTTCGCCGCCCAGGTTGAACAAGGGGCCGCCGCTGTTGCCGGGGTTAATCTGCGCCGTCGTCTGCAAATACAGCAACCCGCCCACCTCGCGGGTCTTGGTGCTCAGGATGCCTTCCGTAACGGTGCGCTCCAGTCCCAGCGGGCTGCCGATGGCAAATACACGCTCACCCACCGACAACGCATCGGAATTGCCCAGCGGGACGAAGCGAAACCGGGGCGCATCCTTATCCTCCACTTTCAGCAAGGCCAAGTCAGCGAACTTGTTGAGCGCAATGATCCGCACCTGCTTGTAAGTTTGCCGGTCGAGTTGCCCGCCTTGCTGGTGATAGACCTCGACGGAAATCTGGCTCTCGCCCTCGATCACGTGGAAGTTGGTGATCAGGAAACCGTCCTCGTTGATGAAGAAACCGGAACCGAGCCCGCCGGGCGTGCGGATTTGCACGACCGCTCCGCCGAGTTGGGTCGCTAATTCCAGCACGGTGCGGATGGCGGCGGGCTTGCCGGCCGCGGAATAGAAACCCGGCCGGGCTTCGTCAGTCTCCACGCTGCCGCTCCCCTCCCCACCCCTGGCCCCGCGCCGGGGCTTGGCCGCGGACGCCGGGGCATCGCTGCGGAGAACCTTGGCCACCTGGTTGCGGGGGATTACCAGCACGGTATAGCCGACATCCACAGCGATTTGATCCGGCTTCTCCGCAAGGATCCGGCCGGTGATGGCCGCATTCTCCTTCAACTGGATGGTGTCCGCCATCGCGGAGGACAGGCCAGCCGCCAGGAATGCTGCGAACACGGGCCGCAAGGTTAACATGGCAAAACATTACTCACGCCCCGCGTCTTTGACAAGCTATCCACCCCAATCCCGCGATTTTGCTGCGGGGGACGAAATGAAGGGCGGCGGCGGGAGCCGGGTTTTTTTAGCGGATGGCGCCCGCCCGGCTCGGCGCTTTGGGCCGGATGCACGAGGCGGCCAGATTACGCTCCCCGCGAGGAATGGAGCTTGCCGTTGCCCAACCGGTCACCGCAGATCCCGGCAGGCGAAGAGTTGGAGGCGGCGCGCCACCCGGCCCCCATAAAGCACGTTGCGCACGCCCAGGGGCGTCACCGACTCGAACGCCCGCTGCAAATCCGGCGGCGCGGGCGGGGTGTTTTCCTGGTCCCGCTTCAACTCGCGCACGAAAATGGCATTCTGGCCCTGGCGATTCTCGTAACCGGGCCAGAAGTAGAACTGGTTTTTGGGTATTGGACTGGCGCGGAAGAAGACCAAGGGTTCTTTCGTCACGGCGGCCCGGGCTTCAGGCAGGTAGAAGGAAAGCTGCCCCACCATGCCATAATGGTTGCCGATGATGAACACCGGCTTGCCCTCGGCAAGCAATTCCTGCCGCGCGGCTCCCACAACGCGGGCCACTTGGTCCCATTCCCGCACCCGGCGCAGCGAATCCAGGCTTACGGGTAACCGTTGGCCGGTTAATACTTTGACCAGGTCGGTGTTGTGTCCCAGAAGCACGGCGGCAAATCCCAGCCCCAGCCCGACGGCCAGCCAGGATTTGATCCGGGCCCGGCCCAGCCGCCACTGGGTGTCCCAGTAAATGACCATAAAGCAGAATAAAGGCAGGACGGCGGGCGCGATCCAGTTCGGCAGCACGCGCGAGCGAAACGAATGCAGCAGGTACGCCGCAAACAGCGGCGCGCCCATGCTGAAGAAAAAGACCAGCCGCGGATCATGGCGGCCCCGGCGCCAGAAAGCGATCGCCGCCCAAACCGTGGCGCCAAAGAAAACCGGGTTCAGCAGGCCCAGTTCGGCGCCGAGAAACTCGCCCAGGTACCGGAGGGTGGGGTGCCACGGACGATCGGCGCCCGCGCATTCGGCCAGGTGGCGGACGGTGATCCATTCATGCTGGTGGTTCCAAATCAGCACCGGCAGCGCGCATAGCAGGTTGATGAGCAGGGCCAGCCAGGGCCCCGGGCGGCGCAAATGCCGGCGCGCGGCAGGCCAGAGAGCGAAAAAGACTGCCCAGCAGAGCCACTGAAACAATTCCGTGTACTTGCTCAAGAATCCCAGGCCCATCCACAGGCCGACCCACAGCCATGGCCGGGTGGAGGCGTCCTCCTGCACCGCCCGCCAGCCCGCCAGCATCGCCGCCGTCCAGAACAATACGGACAGCGGATCAATCGTCATCAGAACGGCGCCCGCCGACAACAGCAGCGTGGCGCTCACGATGAGCAACAGGAAAAAGCCCGCGCGGGCGTTGACCTCGCGCGCGAAGAACCGCAGGAGGATAACACCGATCATCGCGGCGATCACCGGGGAGAAAAACCGCACGCCGAACGCCGTATCGCCCCACAGCCAGGTCCCAAGGAATTGCGTGTAAGCAATCAGCGGCGGCTTGCTGTAGTAGGAAAGCGCCAAATGCTTGGACCAGACCCATTGGTAGGCCTCGTCCTCGCTGAGTTGAATAATCCCGCTGGCCAGGTAAGCCCATCGCGCCAGCAGGGAGATCGCAATCCAGAGATACCCCAGCCGGAGCCAATGCTGGTCCACCGTGGCATGCGGCGCACCGGCCGCCGCTGCCAGGGAGCGCGCGCCGGAATCCGGCACTGGGGCATCGCTGGCGCGCCGTTCAGGCTCGAGCAGGCATGGCATAGCCCGCCACCAAAGCGGAAACCACTTGCGCCCCGCCCTTTGCCAAAGCGCATTCAGAGACCAAACGCCGGCGGCGGCATACCCGGAGCCAAGGATGGCCCCCACAAGCACATCGCTGGGATAATGGCTGCCGTTGTAAATCCGGGAAAAGCTCACCAGCACCGCCACCGGCAGCATGAACCAAACGCTGCGCCGATAATAGATGAAGAGGACCATCGTGCCCGCGAACCAATTGGCGGCGTGCGCCGACGGCAGGCTGGCTCGGTCCCCCAACCGCAGCGCGGCAGTTTCGACGGGAGTGGAAAAACTAAACTCGCGGGTGGGGCGGCGAACTTCCGCCAGGGCGGCATAGGGCCGCGGGCGCAGGAGGGTTCGTTTGAGGGGTTTGCAGATGAAGCCATCGCCAAGCAGAACGATCAAGACCAGCATCAGGACGCAGAGCGCGCCCCGGGTCCGGCCTTTCCAGGCCAGCAGAACCAGCGCCAGCAGCAGCACCGGGGCAAAAAACCGGTTGCCGCTGGCAAAAGGCATCACCAGATCAAAGATCGGATTGGCCAGCTTGAGGTTGACAAACCGGAATAGCCCAAGGTCCAGGGTTTGCAGCCAGTGCATCAAACAGACCTTTACTCAATACACGATCAGCGAGCGAACCGGGTAGTCTTGAAGTTTCTGGCGCCCCCCCAGGAATTGGAGTTCGATCAGGAAGGAGATTTCCAAAATGCGGGCCTCCAACCGGCGCACGAGCGCGGCGGCGGCGGCGGCCGTGCCGCCGGTGGCCAGCAAGTCATCAATGAGTAGCACTCGGCTGCCGGGCTTGAGGGCATCCACATGCACCGCTACGGTCGCCGTGCCGTATTCGAGATTATATTGCTGCTCATGGGTGCGATAGGGAAGCTTGCCCTGCTTGCGAACCGGCACCAACCCGGCCTGAAGCTTGACGGCGGCAGCGGCGGCGAAAATGAAGCCGCGGGCGTCAATTCCCACCACAGCATCCACGTCGCCGGGCCGGAACCGCTCCGTCAACAGGTCAATGCTGCCGGAAAAAAGCCGCGCATCGGCGAGCACCGGCGTAATGTCCTTGAACTGGATGCCCGGCTTGGGGAAGTCGGGGATATTGCGAATGGCCTTTTCAAGATCGGCGGGGGTTGGACGCGTTAGACTCATTTTTCCTTTTGGACTGACGGGGGGCCTGATTCCTTTACCCGGCTCAGGCCTTGATGGCTTCCATCTTTTCAATCATCTTGCGCAGTTTCTTCAGGGCTATATTCTGAATCTGGCGCACGCGCTCGCGGGTCACGCCGAACTTGGCGCCGACTTCCTCAAGGGTTTTCTGCGGGCCGCCGTCCAATCCGAACCGGGCGCGCAGGATGGTCGCCTCGCGATGGTCGAGGGTCTTGATCATTTCCCGCAGCATCCGGGTGACCGTCTTATCCTCAAGCTGCTGATAGGGTGTATCGGCATTCTCATCCTCGACGACCTCGGAGAAGTTGTTGGAATCCTCATCCCCGATCGGGGCATCCAGTGAAGCGGGCCGCACGGCGGCCATGCGCATTTGGGAAACCCGGGCGGCGCTGATGCCCAACTCCTCGCCCAGCTCTTCATCCGTCGGCTCGCGGCCCAGTTCTTCCTGCAACCGCAGGGAGGTGCGGCGCATCCGGGAGATTTTGTCCACCAAATGCACCGGCAAGCGAATCGTCTTGGATTGGTTGGCCAGGGCGCGCTTGATGGACTGCTTGATCCACCACGCCCCATAAGTGGAAAGTTTGCCACCCTTGGCCGGGTCAAAGCGTTCGACGGCCTTCATGAGGCCGATATTGCCCTCGCTGATCAAATCCAGCAGCGGCAGCCCGATGCCTTCATAATCGCGGGCGATCTTGACCACCAGGCGCAGGTTGGCCTTGATCATTTGCTCGCGCGCCTTCTTGTCGCGCCGCTTGATGCGCGCCGCCAACTGGATTTCCTCCTCCGGGGTCAGGAGCTTGACCTGGCCGATTTCGCGCAGATAAAGCTTGATCGCCGTGTCGCCATCATAACTCGAACGCTCCCGATCGCGCGCTGAAACCTGGTCATCGGCTTCCGGCTCCAGGTCAAGAGGCAGCAGATCCGTTTCTTTAATCTTGAGAAGCTCCTCGTCCGCCTGATCTTTGGCGGGCGGCGCCGGCTTCCGGCCGGGAAAATCACGTTTCTTTGCCGCCGGGGCGCGCCGTTTCGTCCGCGCGGAACGCGGAGCGGAGCGCGGCTTGCGCCGGGCGGCGTGATGACGTTTTCTGCGAGCGACCATAAACCGACGGGGAATCTAGTTGCTGCGCCGGGGTTGGCAACCAAATAAAACGGCCTTGGAACGGCGCGGTCAGCGGCCGGCCCCCCACAACGCCAGCCACCACGGGACGATGACCAGAATGGCAAAGGCCACCCCGCAGGCCAGGTTCGCATAAAGTTTGTGAGCCATTTTTGGAGCAAGGCTCAACAAGACGCCCAGCACCAGTCCGCCGAGGAAGCCGCCCAGGTGGGCCACGATGTCCGTTCCCGGCGTAAGCGCCAGCAGCACGAACAGCATGATCCCGCCGCAAACCCCGCTGACCACCAGCTTCACGGCGCGGGTGGACGTCCGCCAAAGAGAAAATGATTGCACCGCCAACAGTCCCAGGCTGCCCATGACCATCCCCGAGGCCCCCAGGCTGCGATGGGTTTGCAAGGAAAGCAAGCCCGCCAAAAGGTTGCCGCCCGCGCCCGCCAGGCAGGCTGCAAGCAAGCCGGTTCCTGTTCCGTAATGCCCCATAGCCAGGCCCAGCAAAACCAGCCCGAGGGCCGCATTGGTCGCCAGGTGCGCCAAGTCGGCATGGAGCCAGATCGCGGTAAAGAGCCGCCACCACTGCCCCTGCGCCACTGCAGCGCCATCCATCACGCCGACGGCTTGCAGGTCGCCCCGGGAGTTCAACCCATAAAACGCGCCGATCAACAAAACCCACGCCAGGCTGCCCCAATCAAACAGCAGGCCCGGGCGAAACACCGGCTGCTGCCAGGGCCAGGCGCGATTCTCGCGGCGGTACTGGCGCAGCGTCTGCAGCGCCCGCGCGCAATCCTGCCGAGGCACCAGCAGCCCCCAGCCAGCGCCTTCGTCGCCGGGATCAATCGTGACCTCAATCCCCTGGCTGATCAGCACCAGGCTCCAGTCCATCGCCTGGCGTTGCGAGCGCACCGGAATTCTGGCCGTCGCCGGCTCCATCAGCAAGACGGCGGGGCGCTAATCGGGGTTAAGCAGGCCGAGCTTCCGGACAGCCGCCCGGCTTTTCTCCGGAGATTCCTGCAAAATGACCTGCCAGCCCCGCGCCGCGCCCGCAGCGATGTTCTCGGGCCGGTCGTCCAGATAGAGAAGGTCGGCGCCACGCCGGCCCGCCTGGCGCTCGACAACTTCGTAAATCCGCGCATCGGGCTTCATGGCGCCCTGTTCGTAGGATAGAATATAGCCGTCGAAATGGGCGTAGAAAGGGAACCGCTGCCGGATATGCTCGATGGCCAATTCATTGGTATTCGAGAAAACGTAAGTGGGAATCCCCCGCTGCCGCAGCTCCGCCTGCAGTCGGATCATGGGCTCGATTTCCACAAAGATGTCGGCAAAACTCGCGCCGAACTCAGCCTGGCTGCCCCGGAAGCCGGTGGCCTGACAAATCTCCTCGAAGAACTGCCGCGTGGTCAACGCGCCGGATTCATATTGATAGAACAGGGAGGACTGGTTGATAAACTGCGCGATTTCAACCAGGGACATCCGGCTGCGGGCCGCAATACGCCGGGCCGCAATGTGGTAGTCGAAATCCACCAGCACCTTGCCCAAGTCAAAAACAACAGCAGCGGGAGCAGGCATGTTAAAAGTCAGGGGTTCATTCCGGGCGGCGGCAGGCGGTTTATCCCGGCATTTCCCGGCGCCCCTCCAGGGCGTGGCTCAAGGTCAATTCATCGGCGAATTCCAGCCCCGTGCCCGCAGGCAGACCGTAGGCCACGCGCGTGATTCTAAGCCCGGGACGGGCGAGTCGCTGAGCCAGGTAAAAGCCCGTCGCCTCCCCCTCCACATCCGTTCCCAGGGCCAGGATAATTTCCTGAACCTGCCCGTGCACCAGGCGGGTTTCCAGCTCGGCGATGCGCAGGTCTTCCGGCTCAACCCCGCTCAACGGCGAAATGCGCCCGCCCAACACGTGATACCGTCCGCGGAAAGTGCGCGCCTTCTCCAGGCTGAGAATGTCCACCGGCCGCTCGACAACGCAAACCAGCGAACCGTCCCGGCGCGGGTCGGCGCAAATCGCGCAGGGCGACAACTCGGTGAGCGCGCCGCAGACCTCGCAAAACCGGACCCGCGCGCGCGCCTGGAGAATGGCCTCGGCTAGTTTTCCGACCGCGTCCGTCTCCGCCTGCGCCAGGTGCAAGGCAATGCGCTCCGCCGAACGCGGGCCAATGCCGGGGAGCCGGCTCAGCGCGTCCACCAGCAACGCGATCGGTTCAGGCAGGGCGGCCATGGGAAAACGGGGGAAATCCGGGGCGCGGAGCGGGCATAATTCTGCGCGCCAACCCGCCGCTACGAAGTCAACCCGGGCAGATTGAACCCGGCGGTGGCCTTGCCCATTTCCGTGTTGGAAATCTCCCGGGCCTGGGCCAGGGCCTGGTTGGTCGCCGTCAGGATCATGTCCTCCAGCACCTGCGCGTCTTCCGGGTTCAGCGCCTGGGGATCAATCCGCACCGCGGCGATCGTGCCGTCGCACTTCGCCACCACCTTTACCGCGCCGCCGCCGCTGGTAGCTTCAACCGTGCGGGCGGCCAGGGCGGCCTGGATTTGCTCCATCTGCTGCTGCATGCGCGCGGCTTGTTTCATCAATTTGCCTATGCTCGACATGGTTTTGGGGTAATGCTCTATGGTTAATGGTTGCGGGAAATCATGGCCCGTCAGGCACGAACCTCCACGATCCGCCCTTTGAAAATCTCCAGCGCCTTCTGGATCAACGGGTCATTCTTGAAATCTTCCTGGCTGAACGGCACCGCCTCCGGCTTGTTTGCGGCCGACGCGGCGGGCTTGACCGCCGTGCGCCGGGCGGTGGCGCTCACCGCCGGCGGAGGGGAGGCCGTGTCTGGCGGCAAAGCAGGGCTGGCGAGCGCCTCGGTCTGGATGAACTTGATCTGGACATTGGGATGACCCAACTCAGCGAGCTTGGTCTGGAGCAGCGCATGGGTGCGGGGGGTATCCACCAGGCCAAGGTGATCCCCAAACTCGGGATCGTAGCCAATCGTCAGGACGTTCTCCGCAAACGCAACCGGGTGCGCCCCCAGCAAGTAGCTGCGGATGAACTGGCTGGCGCGGCCTACAGCCTCCAGCAAGCCGCTCCACAGGCCGCCCAGGTCACCGGTCCGCCTTGGAGACCCCGGAGCGACGCCCGGCAGTTCTTCAGCCGCCGCCGCCGTTCCGGCCGGTTCGGCCTCCGCAGCCGCGTCCGGCGCGCGCCTTTTGCCACCCGCCGCCGGCTTGGGCGAACCGGCCGACGCGGAAGGCTCCGGCGCGAAATGACTGGGGGGGGCAGCCCCCGCCGGGGCCGGGCGCGTTTCCGCCGGGCCGCGCAAACTCTGAAGCTGCTGCAGCAGCGTGTCCACGCGCACCGCGGCGCGCGCTTCAATCGCTCTGAGCAGGGCCACCTCGACCAGGATCTTCTTCGAGGCGGCGTCGCGCAACTGCCGCTCCGCCTCGGCGAAGACTTCCATAATGCGCGTGAGCGCGTCCGCGCCGGCCATCGGGGATTGCTCTTTCAGCTCCGCCGCTTCGGCCTCGGACACCTCCAGCATATCCAGTTCGCCGCGCGAGACCTGGAAGATCAGCAGGTTGCGAAAATGATTCAGCAGGTCGGATAATAACCGCCGCAAATCCTTGCCGTGATTGGCCAGATCGTTCAGCAGGCGCAACGCCGTTTCGACTTCCCCGGCGAGCACCATCCGGGTGAGCTCCAGCAGTTGGCCCTGCGCCGTGAGCCCAAACATGGACAGCACGTCCGCCTCCTCGATCCGGCCGCCGCAAAAGCTAATCAACTGGTCGAGCGCCGATTCCGCGTCCCGCATCGCGCCCTCAGCCCCGCGCGCAATCGCGTGGAGCGCGGCCGGCGCAACCTGGACTTTCTCCAGATCGGCGATGTGCGCGAGGTGCTGGGCAATCAGCGCCGTCGGAATCCGCCGCAGGTCGAACCGCTGACAGCGCGACAGGATGGTGGGCAGCACCTTCTCCGGGTCGGTCGTGGCGAACATGAACTTCACATGCGCCGGCGGTTCTTCGAGGGTCTTGAGCAGCGCGTTGAAAGCCCCCGTGGTCAGCATGTGAACTTCGTCTATGATGTAAATCTTGAAGCGGGAGCTGGCCGGCGCATACTTGCACGTCTCGCGCAGCTCGCGAACCTGCTCGACGCCGTTGTTGCTGGCGCCGTCAATCTCGAAGACGTCCAGCGAACGCCCTTCGGCGATTTCCCGGCAGCGCGGGTCGTCTTCCGCAAACTCCACCCGGGGCCCGCCCTCGCAATTAAGGCACTTGGCGAAAATGCGGGCGATGGTCGTTTTGCCGGTCCCGCGCGGCCCGCAGAACAGGTAGGCATGGGCAATGCGCTTCTGCTCCAGGGCGCGCGCCAGCGTCTGCGTGACGTGCTCCTGCCCCACCACATCCCGGAACCGCTGCGGGCGATACTTGCGAGCAATGACTTGATAACTCATGTAAGCGCGGCGTTTGGCGCGCCGGAACGCGGAAGAAAAACCCATCCGCCCGGGTTCCTCATTCCACCAACGGCGCGCCGCATTCTAAAATTAAACATGCCAGGGTGACCACGGCAACTGCGGAGCAGACTGCCGTTGCTGCCTTCCGGCCCTGGCGGGGTTCGTAAGTCCACAGTCCATGGGCCCTGGCAATCAAGAGTCTGGCGCATCGCCCCGGCCGCTTCAAGCCAATTCGCAGGCCAAATCACCAGCGGCCGCGCCACAATCCGCCGCGCGGCCACAGAGCAATTTGGCTCGAATCCGGGCGGGATTGCGGTTAGCGTATTGCGCGCATGAGTATAATGCGGACAAGCTAACCGGACGCCATGAGCCCGTTCGTCCAGATCGAGTTGTTGCCGCTGGGCAAGGTGCTGCGGGTAAAACGCGGCACCCCCTTGCCGGACGCGCTTTTTGCGCAGGGAGTCGAGTTTCCGTGCGGCGGGCGCGGGCGCTGCCGGGGGTGCAAAATTAAAGTGCTGGCCGGCTCGCTGCCGATTACCGCGGAGGAAAAGCGGAAACTTTCCCCCGCCGAGCTGGACGCCGGCTGGCGGCTGGCCTGCCGCGGGCGGGCGGAGGGAGACCTGAAAATCGAGCTGGCCCAATGGGAAGCGGCGATTCTCACCGATCATTCAGCGCTGGATTTCACGCCGCAGCCGGGCTGGGGTCTCGCGGTGGACCTGGGCACCACCACCCTCGTGGCGCAGTTGGTGGACCGGCAGACCGGAAGCGTGCTGGGCGTGCGCACGGCGCTCAACGCGCAGGCCCAGCACGGCGCCGACATCATGAGCCGCATTGAATTCGCCCTGGACGGTTCGCACCAGGGCGTGCTGGAGCACCTGACGCGCCAGCAGATCGGCGCCCTGGCGGCCGACCTCCTGGCGGAACGCGCCGCTGACGCGCGCCCGCTCGAAAGCGTGATCGTCGTCGGCAACACAGCCATGCACCACCTGTTCTGCGGCCTCAGCCTCGAACCGCTGGCGCTGTATCCCTTCGAGCCGGCTTCTCCGGGGCGGCAGCAGTTCGACGCCGCCCAACTAGGCTGGGATTTGCCCGGCAACCCTCCGGTGCAGTTCCTGCCCTGCCTCGGCGGGTTCGTGGGCAGCGACATTCTCGCCGGCCTGCTGGCAACCCGCCTGCCTCAAAGCGAACGCCTGGCGGCGCTGATTGACCTGGGAACCAACGGCGAAATCGTCGTGGGCAACCGCGAGCGTCTGCTGTGCGCGTCCACGGCGGCCGGCCCGGCCTTCGAGGGCGCGCGCATCGCCATGGGCATGCGGGCGGCAACGGGCGCCATTGCCGGAGTGCGCGTGCAGAACGGCCGGCTGCAATGCCGGGTGCTCGGCAATGCCGCCCCGCGCGGGATTTGCGGCAGCGGCCTCGTGGATGCAGTGGCCGCCGGGCTGTCCCTGGGCTGGATCCGGCCCAACGGACGGCTGGCCAACGGCGATTCGCTGCCGCTGGCGGGGCCGGTCGCGCTTAATCAACGGGACGTGCGAGAACTGCAACTGGCCAAGGGCGCCATCGCCGCCGGCCTGCGCATCCTCCTGGAACAATGGGGCGCGACGAAGGCCGACCTCTCCCAGGTCTTCCTGGCCGGCGCCTTCGGCAATTACATCAATCACGCCAGCGCGCGGCGAATCGGCCTGCTGGATTTCCCCGCCGACCAGGTCCGTCCGGCCGGCAATTCCGCCCTGCTGGGCGCCAAGCTGGCCTTATTCGACCCGCCCGGGCACGACCACGACTATGCCGCGATCCGGGCCAAAATCCGGCACGTCTCCCTGAACGAGGATGAGCGGTTCCAGGAAATCTTCGCGGAAGAAATGCTCTTCCCGCCGGACTGATCCCGCCCGCCACTCCGCGGCCTACGCTATACCCGTTCGCGCCCGGCATAGCCCCCGTCCAGTTCGTGCCAGAACTCGACGTCCTCCTCATCCTGCTCCCAGCATAAGAACACCTCGCGCCCGTCAATAATCGCCGGGAAATCCACCAGCCCGCGATCCAGGCTCTTCAACTGGATTTCCCGGCGCGCGAACTCCAGCAGCAGTTCGTTCAGGGCCACCAGGGTTCTCACCCAGGTGTTCACCAGCCCGCCGCCCAGGTCGCTCCCCGGCGCCATTAACCCGCCCAACCGCCGCTCGACCTTTTCCAGCTCGGCGCGTCGCTGCGCCATTTGCTGGAGCCACTGCCGGATGAGCGGCAGCAGCTCCCGGGCTTCCTCCCGCGTGTAATGTTTCTTAAACCGGTAGGGCATGACAACAGGCCGGCGGGCCGGATAGGCGATGGGTTTTTCCGCTCATGGGGGTGTGTTGGCCTCCAGTTTTTGGCGCACCTCCGCGCTCGGCTCGACCGCCAGCGACTGCCGCCAGGCCGCGCGCGCTTTGTCCGGCTCCCGCAACGCGTGGTAGATGTCGCCCAGGTGATCAAAGAGGGTGGCGTCCGGCTGCTCCGACAGCTCCACCGCCCGGAGCGCGTGCGGCAGCGCCTCGCCGGGCTGGCCGAGCTTGAACAGCACCCACGCCAGGCTGTCCAGGAAAGCTGCGTTCCGCGGCTCCGCCTTGACCGCCCGCTCGATCAATTCCCGCGCCGCCGGCAATTTCTCGCCGCGCTCCGCCCACATGTAGCCCAGGTAGTTCAGGGCCTCGGCGAAATCGGGCGCCAGTTGCAGGCATTGTTGAAAATACTTCTCCGCCTGCGCGTAATCCCCGTTCCGTTCGCAGGCGGCGCCCAACTGAAAGTAAAACCCCTCGTTCAAATGCCCCGGGTCGGTGGCCTTGGCGATGACTTCGGCGACGATAAAATGCCGCACCGCCTGCGCGTAATCCTTCTGCCGGTTATAGGCCAGCGCGGTATAGAACTCCATCGCGAAACTCTGGGCAAACCACTGCCGCGCCTTCTCCAGGGTCGCCAGGGCCTCGCCGGGTTTCGCCACCTCCATCTGGGCCACGGCCAGGTAGTAATACGCCGACTCAATGTCCGGGCTGAGCAGGATGGCTTTGCTGAACGCCTCGACGGCTTCCGCCGGCTGGCGGTCTTCCAGCGCCAGCCGGCCCAGGTAGTAATAGGCCTGGGGATTGGTCGGGTCGTCGCGCAGGATGGCCCGGAGCTGTTCACTGGCCCGCGGGTGGTCGCTGCCGCGCAGGTAAATCGAAGTGAGATTGGCCCGCACCCGCTCCTGCACCAGCGGCAGATCCGGCGGCCGCTTCAGCACCTCGAGGTAAAACTCCGCCGCCCGCTCCGCGTCGCCCAGCAGAAGGTAGCCGTCCGCCAGCTTCAGCCGCAGCAGCGGGGTCAGCGCCCCGGTTTGCGCCGCCCGGTTCAACAAGCCGCGCGCCGCCGCATTTGCCTCGTCCTTGAGCGCGGCCGCCTTCAAGCCAACCCCCGCATACATCTCGGCCAGGGTCACCAGGAAATCCGCGCCCACCCCGGTCTGCCGGGCCGCCTCGTCCAACACTTTAAGCGCCGCCTCCGGCTGCTGCCGGGCCATGCAAAGCTGAACAAGATTCCGATAACCGGCGATCGTCCCCGGCGCTTTCCGGATCGCCACCCGGCTGGCGGCTTCGGCCTCCGCCGGCTTGTCCAGGCGGACATAAATCTCCCCCAGCCGCGCATAGACCCGCCCCGAGGCATCCGGCTGCTCCGCGGCGCGCAGCATGACCTCCAGCGCCCGCTGGGTCTGCTGGCGGCGCAGGAAACGCTCGGACACCGCCAAGGTGAGCGTGTCATCGCCCGGGTCCTGCAGCGCCGCCTGGTAATAACCCTCCTCCGCAAGCTGCGTCTCCCCGTTCATCTCCTGGATCACCGCGGCCGCATAACGGGCATGCGCCTCGACCGCTCTTTCAAAGGACCGCGCCGCCGCTTTGGCCGACCGGGCGGCATTAGCGGAACGCTTCCCCGGCGCCGGGCTCCCGGACTCGGGCACGGAGCCACACCCCGCCGCCAGCCAGCAGCCGATGACGAACCACCCCCCGGCTCTCCAGAAACGACGCCGCATGCAATAAAGCGCCACCCGCCCCGCTCCGAGCACGGGTGGCGCCGAATGCTGATTGGGCAACCGGCTAAGGCCGCCCGGCTACTTCTGCCAGGTGCGCTTCTTGTGACGATGCGCGCGCAGCTTCTTGCGCCGTTTATGCTTGTTAATCTTAGCTTTCCGTCGTTTCTTCAATGAGCCCATAGGCAGTCGTCTCTGTATCGTGCTTCGCCCGGTTGGTGGTCCGCAGGCGGCGCGCGGTGCCGGCACCGCCCCGCAACCGTTCATCAACCCCAGCCGGTTTGTTTGCCTGCATACCGTGCGCGATGGCTGCCCCAAGGTCAAGCCTGCTTGCAGGCCGAAGGAAAGAAACGCCGCCAACACCCGGAAACGGGCTTCCGCCGCAAAGCCACCCCCCGCCGCGCCGGCTACGGCTGGCCGGAAGACAGGACCACCCGAAAACCCGTGCAACCGCTCCGGAGGCCCGGATACCCATTGCAATGGCGGTAGGCGGCCCGGCAATAAGCGGCATCAGAGAACCAGTAGCCGCCGCGCATGGCGCGGTTCATGCCCGAAGCCGGCCCCTGCGGATCCACCACGCTCCCCTTGGGATATGCCCCATACCAATCCCGGCACCATTCCAGCACGTTCCCGTGCATGTCATACAGCCCCCACGCATTCGGCGGATAACTGCCTCCCGCCACCGGCCGCCCTTGATAGCCCACCCCGGAGCTGTTGGTGCTGATGTTTCCGATCGCGGCATCATATTCGTTATAGGTGAAGAAATTGGCCATTCCCTGGCGTAAGGCATTCCCGTAGTGAAATGCCGTCGTGGTCCCCGCCCGGCACGCATACTCCCACTCCGACTCCGTCGGCAATCGAAATCCCCAGCCCGCCGCTAACCGCCCCGCCGCCCGCTCCTGCTGCGTCAACCGCCCGCAGTAGTTCGTCGCATCCTTCCAACTCACCTCCTCCACCGGACGATCCAGGTCTCCCGTGAAAAAACTCGGGTTCTTGCCCATCACCTTCAGATACTCGCGCTGCGTCACCGGGTATTTCCCCATATAAAACCCCTTGCTCAACGTCACGGTATGCTGCGTCTCATCCGCAAACCGCAGCGCTTCGCTCGCCGGGCTGCCCATAACAAAGCTGCCCGCCGGTATCCAGACCATGTTCGAGGCGCTGGGGCTGACCACCACCTGGGCGCGATAAAAACACCCGGGCTGCCCGCCATCCTTGTCAATGACCACGCAGGGACTGCCCGCCAGCACAGCCAGGTTCGTCAGCACCTGCCAGCCGCCCGCGCGGCCAAAGCCGGCCGTCCGTTCAATCCGGTAAGCGGCTCCCACCGAGCCCGTCATTTGCAGCCGGACGACCCCGTTGGACAACTGCATATTCAGCACGGGCGGAGCCTGGCCATAGCCCGCCCCCAACCCCAGCATTATACTCGCGCCCAGCGCGATTGCTCTCTTCATAGTTTTCTCTTCAAATCCATAGCCCGCCATCGGCGACCCGCCCCTCCATCAGCACATCGCGTGCCGGTTCCCCGGCGGCGGCGGAAACTGCCCCCGCCCAGGCCTCTCCGGCAGCCCGGAGCGGCAACCCGCCCCAACCGGAGACTCGCTGACCCAAAATCAGGCACGCCCCAGCCAGATAGTCCAACCGAGTCCCCGAACCTCTTCGTTCCGTCCAAAGGAGCGCTGCGAATAGCCGGCCGCCAGGAAAGCTGCGGCCTCGGGGAGGGTTCAGAAGCCGCGCGAGGCGTGGGCAAATCGCGGCCCCTCACGCAGCGGGCGGTTCCTTATTAATGCGGCCAGGCCAAATCCCGGGGTTTCCGTCCCGGCTTGAACTTGCCGTAGCCGAACCAACTGGGCTGGTATTCGCCCACGCAAGCGGCGTTGGCGCGCCGGGGAATCTTCTTCTCCAGCCCCACCGCCCAGTAGGCGGCGTTGATCAGCAGCCGCCGGAGGCCCTCGTTTTCGAGGTCCACCGCGGCGCCCATAGTCGTCGTCAACACTTTCGCCGTCCGGCCGTTCTCTCCCGTGTAGTTCCGAATCCAGACCAGCGGCATCATGGGGCTGTTTTTAGGCCCCGCCACCGGCGGATCCTCCGGCTTCATGCCCGCCAAAACCTGCCCCCAAACCAGCACCTGGGCATCGGCGGGCAACTGCGTGATGGCATAAACATCCGTCGGCCCCCACAAGTCCGCCACGCCGCGCAAAACCGGGTGCCCCTTGAACGCTTCATGAATCACCCCGCGCGTGCTTTCCCGGCCATGATTCCCGTGATGCGCGACCCACGTCTCCCCCAGCACTTGCCGGCCAAACCCGCCCGGCCAAACGGTGCTGTGCCAGTCGTATTTCGCATACGGACTGGCCTTATTCACCTCGTATTTGAACGCATGCGTGCTGGTGCGCAGGGCGATGATCGGCCGGCCCGCGTTCAGGTAGTCCACAAAATGCTTCATCTGCGCATCCGGCAGTTCCCGGAACCGCAGCCCCATCACGCATAAATCGGCCGCGTCCAGCGCCGCCATCCCCGGCATATTGGTCAGCGTCAGGGGATCAATCGTCCCGTCGGCCGGGTTGATGGCAAACAACACCGTGCATTTGAACCCATGCCGCGCCGCCAGGATCTGCGCCAGCATCGGCAACCCCTCCTCCGAGCGATATTCCTCGTCCCCCGCCAAGAAAACGATGTGCTTCCCCCGCCCCGGCCCGCCCGAGCCCTGGTAAACCACCCCCTCCGCGGCCGGCGCCCTCCCGGCGAGCACCGCCAGCCACAACCCCAGAAATACATGCAACGGCTTGCTAATCTTCATGCCCAAGTCTGCCCCGCGCCGCGCCCCATGACAAGCACCCAGCCGCGCCCTCTTTTGCCGGGCCCAACGGCGCGCGCCGGCCCGGATTCCGCAAGCCGCCTATTGGCCCTTCCCCTCCACCGCGCCGGCCGCCGCGCTTCCGTCATCCCAATGCCCCAGCCGGTTGGCGGGAATCGCCGCCGTCTCCGGGTAAATCAGGTAAACCGTATTCTTGGAACGCGCCCAGTTGCGGACCACTTGCTCCCGCGCATAAACCTGCCGGGCGCGGACATTCTTCCGCACGGACACCCCGGGATTATTCGCCACCACGTCGCCGGTGTCGGTGAACCCCACGCAGACAATCAGGTGGCCGTAGTCCGGCCCGCTGGCCGGGCTGCGCGTGAGATAGGAGGATACCGAAAGGATGACCGGGATGCCCGCCGCAATCCAATCTTCCATCTCGGCAATATCCCCCAGGCGGGTCACGTAGGCCCGCAGCCCGGGATGCCGCCCGGCAAACGCCGTGTTGAACGGCCAGTTCCCCGTGTCGGCGCGCGGCCCGTCGGCGATCGCCCGGGCCGTCTCGGGCACGGTGTAGTTCAACTCCGGCCGTTGCAACCGCTCGCCCCAATACGCCAGCACCATCGAAAGCGAAGTGGGGCTGCACCAGCCGCCGCCGCCCTCATACTCGCCCTGCCGCCGCTCCGGAACCGGCAGCACCTTGCCCCAGGCCGCCCGGTTGGGCGCCAGCTTCCGAATCGGCGCCGCGGTGTTGCAAAAGGACACCCCGAGAAACTTCAGCCCGGACGGCTCCGCCGCCCCGCCCACGGTAAGGCGAAGCTGCACCCGGCGCGCCGCGTGGTTCAGGGCGAGCGTGTCCATCCGCACCTCGCCATCCGCATCCCGCTGCCCCGGCACGCTCCGCCGCGGAAACCGGGCGGGATCGTCCGACCACTGCCCCAGCGTGTAATAGCGCGTGGCGCGCTCGGGGTAGAGCGCGCGCGCCTCCGCTTTGAGATACACCCCGGGCGGCACATTCCAGGAAAGCACCAGCTCGTCCCACGCAATCGGGGCCGTGATTTCAGGGGAAAGCAGAATCACCTCGTTCGTCCGCGCCCCCGGGCTTCGGGTGAACCGGGAAAACTCGGTAAAGCTGATAAACGCGCTGCGTGGATCGGGCGCGGCGCTGGCCGCCCGGATCGCGCCCGAGGCCGCCAGCACCACCGCCGCTGCCAGCAGCAGGACGAGGCGGCGCCCGCCCAAACATTTCGCACCTGCAAGCCCGGCGCGCGGGCATCCTGCCCGCTTAGCCCGTTCGAAGCCTGTAAGCGGGCAAAATGCCCGCGCTCCGGTCTGTGAATATTTCATGCGGGAGGGGAAAAACCCGGTCCACCAGTTCGGCCGCCGCCGCCCCAGCGCGGGCGCGCCGTTTACCCTAAGCCCACCGCGGACCCTTGACGCCATTTCATTCTCAACATCCAATCTCATGTCTCTCCTAAACTGCCAGCAACCGGACCGCCCGGGGCGCGCCCGAGGCCGGCGCGCGGGCATCCTGCCCGCTTAGCCCGTTCGGAGCTTATAAGCGGGCAAAATGCCCGCGCTCCGGTCCGTGGGTATTCCGTGCGGGATGGGAAAAGCCCGGACCACCAGTTCGGCCGTCGCCGCCCCAGCGCGGGCGCGCCGTTTACCCCAGGCCCACCGCAGGCCCTTGACGCCATTTCATTCTCAACATCCAATCTCATGTCTCTCATAAACTGCCAGCAGCAGGACCGCCCGGGTTGCGCCCGAGGCCGGAGCGCGGGCATCCTGCCCGCTTAGCCCGTTCGAAACCTGTAAGCGGGCAAAATGCCCGCGCGCCAATCTGTGAGTAATTCATGCGGGATGGGAAAAACCCGGACCACCAGTTCGGCCGGTCGGAAGCCGCTTCCGCCCCCGCGGCGCGCCGCTGGCGCACATGCGCAAAAAACTCCTCGGCTACGATGTAGCCCACGCAGTCCGGCGAACCGCAGCGGCAGGGATACTCCGGGTAATCCACCAGGTCGTAGCCATAGTTGAAGGTGATCTCCTCCCCCGCCGCAATATCGCGCCGGGCGACAATCCAGATGCGATCCTCGCACAGCTCCGCCTCGCAGTTGGGAGCGCAACTGTGGTTGAGCAGCCGCGCCGGGTTCCGCGCCACATTCCCGTCCAGGTCCTGCTCGTCGTTGAGCGTGAAGATATACGCGTTGTTCGCCTCGCAGCGGCGCAGCGACTCCGACTTGCTGATCCGCTCCCCCACATACTCCACCACGCGCGTGCCGCGCGCGATCCGCGTCCGGGCAAACCCGCCCTGCCCGTGAATCGCCGACGGCCCAAACCGCAGCAGCGCCGTGGGGCCGGGCGTGGCCCCCGGCGCTTCCGTCCGTTCAAAACTGGAAAACGTCGAATCCATACTCGCTCACAAATGGCTCCCACGGAGCCTGAATATCCACCCGGCGGCGGGTGAATGGGTCCGTGTAACCCAGCCGCACCGCGCGCAAACCCATTCCCGTTCCCGGTCCCCGCGCCCCGTCCGCGGGCGCCCGGACGCCATCCGCCTCCCCGCCCGCCGGGGCCGCGGCACCGGCGCCGGCATCGCGCCGCGCAGGCCGCCGGGACGGTTTTTCCGACTTCGCGCGCGGCGTTCCATAAAGCGGATCCCCCTCCACCGGATGCCCGGAGGCGGCCAGGTGCACGCGGATTTGGTGCGTCCTTCCCGTCACCGGCCGCGCCTCGATCAAGGCCCGCTGACCCCGGCATTGGAGCACGCGAAAGTGCGTTTCCGCCTCCTTGCCGTCCCGCGGCACGGCCCGCATCCGCCCGATCACCCCCGGATCCGGCGCCAGCTTCTGCCGGCACGTCCAGGCTTCCGACCCCGGCACCCCGGACACCACCGCCAGGTAAACCTTCGCCACCCGGCGCCCCTCGAAAAGCGCTCCCAGAGAATGAACCGCCCCCGGGCTTTTGGCCAGCAGCAATACCCCGCTGGTCTCCGCATCCAGCCGATGCACAAACCGCAAATACTTCAGCCCCCGCGCGCGCGCCCAATACGCCCCCGACGCGATGGACGACACCAGCGCCGCCTGCAGGTTCCGGTTCGTCTTCTGCCACGAAAACGGCACCAGCATCCACCCGGGCGGCTTGTCAATCGCCAGCACCGAGCGGTCCTCATATAAAATGGGAATCCGCTCGCCCGTCGGCAATTCTATATGTCCCGGCTTGGCCATACGCGGGCGCCAGGCGCCCCTGAATCATTCGGTTCCCCGGCACCATGCCTGAAAAACACCTCCCGGAAAAAGCAAAATATCCGCCCGCGCCGAACCCGCCGCCCGGTTTTATCCTTGTGCTCGCGGCCCCCGAACGCCTATGCTTAACCCGCTCGCGATGAAGCCTGAACCCAAACCCGGCGAGTGGCTCGCCCCGGACGACTTCGACACCGTTGTCCGGCTGACCCCCCTGGTCGCCATTGACCTGCTCGTGCAGGCGCCCGACGGGCGGGTTCTGCTGGGCCGCCGCGTCAACCAGCCGGCCAAAGGCTCCTTCTTTGTCCCGGGCGGCCGGATTTCCAAAAACGAAACCCTGGCCGCCGCCCTCCGGCGCATATCCCGGGCCGAGCTCGGGGTGGAAGTCCGGCTCGAAGACACCCGCTTCCGGGGGGTGTATGAGCATTTCTACGCCACCAACAGCCGCCAAACCCCCGGCTTCGGCACCCATTACGTCGTGCTGGCCTACGGCCTGACCGCCGCTCCGGAGACCCTGAACCTGCCCAAAGACCAGCACGGCGAGTTCCTCTGGCTCTCCGAAGCGGACCTGCTAAGCAACCCGGAGGTCCACCTGAATACAAAAAACTACTTCGCCCCCGCCGCTAAAACCGGCTGAAACATCCCCCTCCCCCCGTCTCCTACCCCCGATTTCTCCCTCTGCCCCGCTGCTCCAGCAGCGAAAACCACCCTAAAAACCGCCCCCAAAACCCCCTCGGGCTTCCAGCTCCCTCAAAAAACCTCAACTCACTGCAATCACGCCACTTCCACCCTGCCCACTGGCCGTGTACAAGGGGTGTACAAGGGATGCTCATCGGGAGTACAACCTAAAATCTGTCGGACATCCGGTGGGCATCCCTTGTACACCCCTTGTACA
>ERZ1026796.515-NODE-515-length-30741-cov-3.355262_pt1 | contig 30741 bp, 21 predicted proteins | sample MGYA00520874_ERZ1026796 | MGnify/ENA primary metagenome ERZ1026796 (study PRJEB33270, sample SAMEA104284474) | anaerobic digester metagenome | biome: Anaerobic digester microbiome; feature: mesophilic sludge digester; material: Anaerobic digester biomass | place...
ACACAAAGGCAAGCAAGAACAGCTGCGAGAGCAGGAACAGCCCCTGCGGCAGCGTGACCTCCGCCACAGGGCAAAAGGGCGCTCGCAGCAGCGGAACCTGCAACGCCAGGGCCACGGGTGCCAGCCAGGCTGCATGCAGCGGCAGCCCCGTGATCCGGCTGAGAACTCCCGGGCCGTGGCGGGCCAGGCTCAGGCCCAAACCCAGGACGACGGCCAGCGCCAGGATCATGCTACGGCACCAGTACCAGGGCACGCCCGGCCTGCGCCTGGCCGCCTTTCCGCTTCCCGGGTCGTGACGTTCGTTCGCTCCGCACGGGAGAAACCCGGGGTAAGCGCGGCGGGGGCACTCCCTCTGGGACTGCCCCCGGCGATCGCCCTCCTCCGCTGTCGGAGGATCCTCCGAAGCCTGCGTGTAGAAAAGAGCCGCGGCCTACAGAGAGTCAGGGATCGAAGAGGCAATGGTCCTCTTGCAGGCAGTTTCGGCCTCCTCTCTGGAGTTGGCTTACAACCCTCCAACGCCACCGGATGCGCCCGGAGCGCCCCCAGCAACAGCAAGAGCGACCAGGGCCAACAGGATAAAGAGAGCCTTGCGGTTACCGGGTGTCACGTGCTGCACCCACAGAAGATTAAGCTTGTTCATTGTTGAACCTCCTTCTCCTCATTGATGTCGACGCCAGAATACTCGACGTTACTCACCAAGACACTCACCAATCGAGTCACCAGGAGCTGGCTTTGCGGTTTTCGCTGTCTGTGGGCTATGATGAGGCTACAAAGTTGATATCGAGATGCCAACGACAAAAAGGGACCGATCCGACGATCTGTCCCGTCCAGGCCGGGCCGGCAGCACGCTTCCGGCGCTAGAGCACGCGGAGTCTACGTCTCAACCGATGATCTTCAGGTAGAGGGCATCGGTGTCAGGTGAAGGGCTCAGACCCAGGTCGTCGCGCAAGAGTTGGCTGCAGAGGTGGTACTGGCGGATGGCGGCTACCCGATCGCCGAGGCGAAAGTGCCAGCGCATCAGCTCACGATGGGCCGTCTCCCGGTAGGGGTCCTGCGCCACAAGCTGCTGATATTGCTCGATGGCGTGGTGCAGGTCCCCGGCGTCGACGTATAGACCCGCCAGGGACTCCCGGGCGCGCAGGCAGCGCTCTCGGAGCCTCTCCCGTTCCAGGGTACACCAGTCGGCATAGACACCTTCCAGGTAATCGCCCCGGTAGAGGCGCAGCGTCGCCTCCAGGTGCTCGATCTGTTCCGGTACAGACTTCTGAGGGACCTCTTCGAGCGCGTCCTCGAATTGCTCGACGTCGAACCAGTAGTCGCTCTGCCAATCAAAGCGATACAGGCCGTCCTCGAAGACGATGCTCTCGCGAAACAGCGAGCGCCGGAGCCGGTAAACCGTCGAACGAAAGATGCCGTCCAGCTTGCGCGGAGGATGGTCGGGCCAGAACACGGCACCCAGCTCTTCCTTGCGCAGGCCGCGCGGCTGCTGGAGCAAAAAGAACAAAAGGTCCCGGCTTTGCTGCGTAGTCCACTGCACCGGCTGCCCGTCAAGCTCGACCAGCGGCGGACCCAGGGCCAGCAACCTGAGGGCCGGCTCCGGCTGGACTTCCAGCACCGGCTCCGGCTGGGCCGCGGTCCGCGCCCGGTGCGCGGCTATGCGCTGCGCCAGGTTGGCCAGAGCGTCATCGCCCGGAGCATGCTGCCGGGCATAGTCGACGAGTTCCGGGTACTCTCGCCCTTCCACCACCAGGAACTGGTCGAACCCCAACGCCGCGGCCAGGACCCGGCTCCGTTCCAGGTCCCCCCGGGCTCCCTGCCGGTCGCCCGCCCGGAATGCCGTCCCGGCGCGGTGCAGGTAGGCCACGGCCAGGTCTCGCCGGAAGCCGCCGGCATCCAGGAGCCTGACAGCCTGATCAAGGTGGTGCAGGCTGCCGTCCAGGTCGCCCATCTGGCTGGCCAACACACCCAGGGAGGTATGGCACAAACCAATCTCGTAATCGGACCCGTGCTGCGCGGCCAGGTCCATTGCCTTCTGCAACTGCTTGGCACACTCAGCCAGGTCACCCTGCAGGCGGGCCGTGTGGGCCAGGGCGCTCAGGGTGTAGGTGATGATAAAGCCGATACGGCAATGGCGGGTGACCTCCAGCGCCTGCTGGTACGCCTGCTTTGCCTGTTGATAGGCACCCAGGTCGCGGTGCACATCCCCCAGGCTGGCCCAGACAAAGGCCTCCACGCGTAGGTCACCGGCGGCCTGGGATCTTTCCAGCGCATCTTCCAGTGCCTGCTGTGCCTCGTCGTACATGCCCTGCTGGTGATAGACGACGCCCAATCCGTTGAGAGTGTTGGCCCAGGGGCCGGGATTTTCGAGCTGCTTCCAGCGGTCCAGAGCGGCCTGGTAATACTCGATGGCCGAATCGAGGTCACCCAGTAGCTCGCCGGCCCAGCCAAGGTCGTGGCAGACCAGGCCGAGATCAAATGGATTGTGCAGAGCTTCGTACAACCCTCTGGCCCTCTCCAGGGCCTGGCGGCCCTGGGCCATCTGGCCCTGCTTTAGCTGGCAGAGCCCTATGTTTCTCACAGCCAGGGCCGTAGAAACCATTTCATCGTGCGTCTCCCCGGCTACGAGGGGCAGAACCTCCTGGCAGAGGGCGATAGCCTCTGCGTAGCGCCCCTGGTAGCCAAGGATGTACCCCTCCATCACCTGCACCTTTGCGGCGCGCGCCGTGTTGCCTGCCGCAGAGAGGGCCGCGCGTGCTTGTTCATAGAGGGCGAGCGCCTGATCATATTTCGCCCGCTCGGTGTGAATCTTGGCCCGGCTCACCAAAACCTCGGGATTCGCCGCACGGACATCTTCGGGCAGGGCATCGATCCAGTTCGCCAACGTGTCCCAGCGCCCGGTCTCGAACATCTCTCTGGCCGTGCGAGCAACAATTTCGACGACGCGCTGGTATTCACCCAGTGCCAGGTAGCGGCTGACCGCCCGCTCCCACTCCCGCCGCTGGGCGTAGGCCTCGGCCGCCCGCAGCGTCAACTGCCGGAAGCGATCCTGGCTGTGCCTGCGCAGGCTCTCTTGCAAGAACTCGCGAAAGAGGTCATGGTAGCGCAGCCGGTCACCACTGTCCTCGTACTCGGTCACAAACAGGTTGCGCGCCCGGAGCTGGTCGAGCAGCTCCAGGGGCCGCTCGATGCCTAGCACGCTGCTGCACAGCTCGGGGCTGAACTCGTCCAGCACCGACGAATCCAGGAGAAACTCGCGCAACTCCGGCGGCTGCCGGTTCAACACCTGCCTGGTGAAATAGTCATACAGGTCGACGTTGATGGTGCCCCGCACGGCCGCCGCGCGGCGCGACTGCTCCCAGCGATGCCCGCTGCTGAGGAGAAGCCCCGTGATCCAGCCGCCCGTCCGTTCGGCGAGGACGCTGGCCTGCTCGGCACTCACTTCGACCTGGTAATTCTGTTTGACCAGGTCCTGGATCTCCCGAGGCGTGAAACGCAGCTCGTCGATGCTCAGTCCCGCTGCCTGGCGGCGCGCAACCAGCAGCGACAGGCTGGGCAGTGCCGGCAGCGTGCGCGAGGCAATGATCAAGTGGCAGTTCTCGTCCACGTAAGTGACAAACAGGTCGAGGAACTCGTTGAGAAGCTCCTCGTCTTCCACGGTGTGATGATCGTCCAGCACCAGGAAAAAGTACTCGGGGATGGTATCATAGATCTCTTGGACCAGGGTCGCGACGATGGGGTAAAGGCTGCGCCCGAGATCCGTCTTGGCAGCCAGGAGAGCCGCCGTACGCCCGCCAAACCCGGGGAAACAGAAGGCGATGGCAGCGATGAGGTGATCCAAGAACACCCTCAGGTCGCGGTCAAAGGCATCCAGGGTGTACCAGCACACCCGCAGGTCGGTGTCCTGGGCAAAATCGGCAAGAAGGCTGGTCTTGCCATAGCCGGCGGGAGCAGAGATCAGGATGAGCTTTCGATCCAACTGGGCGTGGAGGAAATCGAGGAGGCGGCGGCGCGGCAATAGATCCTCACGGCGCCGTGGGATCCGGATCTTGGTCACGACAAGGGGCAACGCATCATTGCCGGCCTGTACTGACTCAAACCCGTCCAGGGGTTGCTTTTCACTCATGCAAGTTGCTTTCGCGCACGCACAAGTAGATCATCCTGTTCCGCCGCCACGTAGCGGGCCTCGCTCAGTATAGCAGAAGGGCCCTCACAAGTCAACTGCCGCCGGCCGCTACAAGGCAGCGGTTCGGCGGAATTTCCATGCCCGGGCACCTGTAATCGCGGGGAATCAGGGGAAACGAGAGTAATTGCGATGCCGACCGGGAGAGCACGCCAGGCCGGTCCGGGAGACAAAACCGGCCGGAGGGTCAGGGCACTTCCAGGCCATGGCGCTCCATGAGGGCAGCGTCCTGAAGGAGCGTCGCCGTGGGCCCGTCGGCCACCAACTGCCCGCCATCGAGGATGACGGTCCGGGGGCACAAATCCCACACCAGGCGCATGTCGTGGCTTGCCACGAGCATGGTCTGAGGCAGGTCGCGCAGGAGGTTGATCAGGTTGCGCCTGGCCCGAGGGTCCAACCCGGCCGAGGGCTCGTCCAGGACCAGGATCTCGGGGTCCATGGCCAGCACGGTGGCGATGGCGATCCTCTTGCGCTCGCCGAGGCTCATGTGATGCGGCATCTGCTCCTCGTGGCCGCTCATCCCCACGGCTGCCAGAGCGCGTGTCACTCGTTCCTGCACCTCGTCGCGTGGATAGTCGAGGTGCAGCGGGCCAAAAGCCACGTCCTCAAAGACGGTGGGCGAGAACAACTGGTCGTCGGGGTCCTGGAAGACGAGGCCCACCCGGGCACGCACGGCCCGCACGGCTTTGTCGTTCAGCTCCACACCCGCCACGCAGACGCGGCCCTGGCCGCGCAGAATGCCGTTCAGGTGCAAGAAGAGCGTCGACTTGCCGGCGCCGTTGGGGCCGACGACGGCGACCTTCTCGCCGCGCGCCACCCGCAGATCGATGGCAGACAGCGCCTGGCGCCCGTCAGGGTAGGCAAACGACAGCGAACCAAGCTCGATGGCAATATCGGACATTTTGACCTTGTGTCTCAAAGGAGGTGCGCGACCAGGGCAGCGCCAACCAGCATCGCGGCCCAGGCCAGGGCGGCCCTGGTGTCACGGCCCTGCCACTGCAAAGTCGAGAGCACCCGAATCTCGCCGGCATAACCGCGCGACAGCATGGCGGCATAGATCCGCTCGCTGCGCTCGTAGCTACGAATAAAGAGGCTGCCCACCATGCCGCCCAGCACGCGCGCTCGCCACGCCACCGTTCCGCCGCTCCCGGCCGAGCGCGACTCGCGCGCCGTTTGCAGCCTTTGCGCCTCGTCGACAAGGACAAAGAGGTAGCGGTACATGAACGAGATGGTAGACACCAGCACGGCCGGGACCCGCAGCCAATGCAGCGCGCGGAGGAGGTTGGGGAATGGCGTCGTAGCCACCAACAGGCCGCTGATGGTCACCGACAGCCAGGCCTTGACCACGACGGCGACAAAGAGGGTCAGCCCCGCGTCGGTGATGCCCAGGTGCCAGCCCAGGATCTCGGTGCCCCAGATCTCTTGCCCCGCCCGGGTGAAGGGCAGCGAAATGGCGACCATGCCGGCAAAGGGCAGGGCGATGGTCGAACGCTTGAGGGCCTCCACCAGGGGCACCTCCGCCACGGCGATGGCGGCCAGCGCCAGGATGGCGAAAAGCGCCAGGGCGGGCCAGGCGTGGGGCGGCGTCGTAGTGACGGCCAGAACGTAGGCCAGGGTCGCCAGGAACTTGAGCCGCGGATCCAGGCGGTGGATCAGGCTCGTCCCCTGCCTGTATCGATCCAGGAAGCTATGCCGCATCGCTCCCCTTGGAGGTTTCGATTTCCTTTCCCGAGCGGCGGCGCAGGATCCAGGCCAGGCCGGCGCCCAGCCCGAACAGGATCACGGTGCCGGCAATGCCGGCGACCATCGTGGCCACTGCCTCGTTCTCGATGCCCGGGAACAGGTAATCGGCCACGAGCTCGTAGGGCGCGCTCCGGGCCTCGGGCAGAAACCCCTGATCCTCGGCCACGCGCTCCAACCCATCGGGATGGGGCGACGCCAGGGGCGAGAGAAGAGCCAGGACCAGCGCCAGGAGCAAGCCAAAGACCCACCAGTATTTCGCGATCAGCTTCATGCTTCACCTGCCGTCGTGTGTCCCGGCCGGTTCAGGGCGATGAGATCGGGCCTGGCAGCCCTCAGAAAGGCCAGCACGCCCATCGTGATGAGCCCCTCGCCGAGGCCGATGAGCATGTGAACCGAGCCCATGGCCGGCAGGACCAGCCCCCAGGGCGACATGCCCGAGATGGCGAGCTCGGCCGCGGCCAGCAACGAAGCGACAAACACCGACAGCCAGCCGGCCACGAAACCGCCTGCCAATGAGGCCACCGGCCGGTCGCCCAGGAGGCGGCGCACGTCGATGGAGGTCAGCCAGCCGACGAGAACGCCCACGATGGCCATATTCAGGATATTGGCGCCCAGGGCCAGCAGCCCGCCGTCCTGGAACAGAAGCGCTTGCACGGCCAGGACACTGGTCAAGACCAACATGCCTGCCCATGGCCCCAGCAGAATGGCGGCCAGGGCCCCGCCCAGGAGGTGCCCCGACGTTCCGCCGGCAACGGTAAAGTTTAGCATCTGGGCCGCAAAGATGAAAGCCGCCGTCACTCCCATAAGGGGAACCTGCCGTTCCGTGAGCTCCTGGTTGACGCGGCGCACGGCATAGCCCAGGCCACCCGCACTGGCAACCCATGCCACTGCCGCTGTTCCCGTGTTGACAAAGCCATCCGGAATGTGCATAGCTGCCAACTCCCTTCTTGCAAACATTTGCAATTAGATTCTAGCCAGGTCGGAGAAAAAGTCAAATACACGGCGCCCGCTGGTACGCCACCTTGGAGGCCAGGCGCCGCGGGCCGGCTTTTGACAGCCATCCGGGAAGCTGCTATAATGCCAGGCGTGCCGCGGCGTCGGGCAGCACAGGCCCGAATCCCTGGCTGCTCCGCGGCCGGCAGGCCTGCAGCGTTGCAGACAACGACGAGGAGCCACGCATGCGATGGAGATTGGCAGTCCTGTTGACCCTCTGGCTGGGCACCCTGGCCTCGCCCTTCTGGGCGCCATTCGTTCATGGGACCAGGCCCTACATCGTACCCGCCCCGTACGATGACCCAGGGCCGGCTCCCCGCCACCATGCCCATCTCGCACAGACCGCACTTTTCCTCGAGCCCCCATACGTCGCCATCGAGGGCTGCAACGGCCTGCCCCAGGTCATCTCCTTCCGATTGATAAACAACAGCACTGCCGCCGGTACCTTTGTCCTCGACTACCGGATGGTCGAGGGCAACGGCACCCTGACCGGCCCTGAGCAGCTCAGCGTGGAGGGTGGCCAGTCGGTGGGTTTCGAGGTGACCCTCACCCCTCACCTGTGCGCCCTGCCCGGGGAGCAAATCGCCGGCGGTATCCAGGCAACGGGCAACGGCTGGACGACGTCGGCCGAGCTGTCCCAGACCGTGTACGTGACGCCCCGTTGGGAGCTGGCCCGCGAGCACCCCGTGGCCAGCTTTGACTGGTTGGTGGAGACCGGCGTCGACCCGAACGACGGGCAGGAGTACATGTACGTTGCCGGCTGCGACACGAATGGCATCTATCGCTACGACCCCCGCCGCGACACCTGGACCAGCCTGTCCGGGACGCTGCCCGACAACCTCGGCAATGCCGGAGACGGCGCCACCTACCAGGGCCGGATCTATGCCCGCGGCGCCAGTGAGGGAACCGCCAAGCGCCTGTACATATACGACATAGCCACCGATGCCTGGTCGGCCAGGGAAGTGCCATGGAACCTCATAGATCGGCGGTGGTACGAGGCCATCGAGATTGGAGGGCACATCTACTTCCTGGGTGGCATGCCCCTCGCAAGCGACGAGAGCAGCCGTGCGGTCGATCGCTTCGACCCGGCCACCGGCGACTGGGCGAGCGCGGCGCCCATGATACACCCCCGCGCGATGGCCATGGCCTGGGCTTATGAGGACAAGATCTATGTCGCGGGCGGCCGAGACAAAGCCGAGCCCCTGTCGTCCACCGAGGTGTACGATCCGGCGAGCGACACCTGGACCGACGACCCGGCGATTTTTGCCCCTCTGCCGTTTGCCCTCTACGGTGCCGGTGACGCCATCCTGGACGGCCAGTTATGGATCACCGGTGGGTACGAGACGAGCGAATCTGACAGGACCCTCTATTGGGACGCGGCCGATAACACCTGGCACGCCGGACCCCGGCTGGCAAGGGCCACCTATCTCACCGAATCGACGGTGGTGGCAGGCCGCCTGCGCACCATAGGTGGCCTGGCGGGAGGCGCCAAGTTGGACGACAACCAGGGCCTCATCGTCTGCCCGAACCGCAGCGAATGCCAGGGCTGGCTGGAGGGGCAGGTGTATGACGCCGAGCTTCCCGGGGGTGCCGCCACTTGCAGTACCGCCGGCCTGAGCCTCAACCCGGGTGCCGACGCGGTCGTCGACCCGGTCACCGGCCGCTATGGCCCGCTCACGCTCCTCCCCGGGGCCTACCTGCTGGAGGCCAGTGCGCCCGGCTATTCGCTGGAAGCTGCGGACGTGACCGTGGAGGCCGGCATCACAATTACGCGAGACATCGGGCTCTGGCGGCCGAGGGTCGAGGCAGGCCCATTATTATGTAGCGTTGTCTCGGACCCCGGCACTTCTTTGACCCTGCCCCTGTACATCACGAACACCGGCCACCTGGCACTGGAGTATCAGCTTCTGGAGGTGGCGCCCACGGCCGAGGGCGCCCCCGGCGACGGCTTGCCGTGGCTCAGGCCAAGCCACACTGAGGGTGAGATTGCCCCCTTCCAGGCAACAACCGTGGGGCTGACCTTCGAGTGTGCCGCCGCCCGGGATGGACACGTGGTGACCGGGACGCTCCTGCTCGCCCACGGTGATCCGTGCGCGGCGCCCATCGACATCCGCGTGGAACTCCAGTGCAGGCAACGGCAATGCTATGGTTACCTGCCACTGCTCCTGGCGGGGCCGTAGGTCGGAATGTCAGACAGTGACGGTGTTGCCAACCAGTTGTTCCTGGTCACACTCGGCCGTGACCGGGACCGCGCTCTGGCTGGCAGGGATCAAGATCTCGAAGGTGGTCCCCTGGCCCAGCTTGCTGTCTACCCGGATGTGGCCGCCCGCCTGGGTAACGATGCCATAGACGGCGGCCAGGCCGAGGCCGGTACCCGTGCCTGAGGGCTTGGTGGTGAAAAAGGGCTCGAACAGGTGCGACTTGACGTGCTCATCCATCCCGCCGCCGGTGTCGCCCACCGACAGGAGCACGTGGGGCCCCCTGCGCACCTCTCCATAGCAGCCGGCGCACTCTTCCTGTATCGCCACGTTGGCCGTCCGGATGCGCAGTTCGCCGCCGTGGGGCATTGCATCGCGGGCATTGACCACCAGGTTCATAAGCACCTGCTCGATCTGCGACAGGTTGGCCTCTATGGGCGATAGATTCCAGTCCAGCCGCGTCACCAGCTCGATCTCTCCCTGGAGAAGGCGCCTGAGCATGGGGCTCATCTCGCAGATTATGGCATTCATGTCGATGACCTGCGACTCGGCCACCTCTCGCCGGCTGAAGCGCAAGAGCTGCTGCACGAGCTCGGCCGCTCGCTCGGCTGTGCGCAAGATGCGACGCGCGTCCTTGGCCCCGATCTTGCCGGGCGGCAACTGCTGCTCCAGGAGCGCCGCGCTCACGTGGATAATGGTCAGGAGATTGCGAAAATCGTGGGCGATGCTGCCCGCGAGCCGGCCCAGTGCCTCCAGTTTCTGAGCCTGCCGAAACTGCTGCTCTAACTGCACCTCGCGGGTCACGTCGCGCATGGTGGCCACATAGTTGATGATCTCGCCCTTCCGATCGCGCACGGGCGTGATGGTCGCCTCCTGGTAAAAGGGCGTGCCGTCCTTGCGCAGATCGACAAAGCGTCCATGCCACACCCGCCCGGCCTTGATGGTCTGCCACAGGCCGCGATAGAAGGCGACGTCGTGCTGCCCACTTTTCAAGATGCGAGGCTTCTGGCCGATGGCCTCGCCGCGGCTATAGTGCGTCGTCCGCTCAAAGGCCGAGTTCACGTATTGAATCGTGCCGTCGGTGTCGGTAATGAGCACGGCGCCCGCCGCCTGTTCTACCGCAGCGGTCAGGCGCCGTTGACTCTCCGTCAGGCGGGCGCGCGCCAGGGCAGCCGACAATTCCTCTGCTATCGTCCGCAGGAGGCTGACCTCCTGGTCGTCAAAGACATGGCTGCGACTGTACCCGAGGCCCAGGCTGCCCACCAGCCTTTCTTCGACGAGGAGGGGCAGGACCAGGAGCGAGGCCGTGCCGCTGCGTCGCATCCGGGTGGCGATGGAGGCGGGCACGGCAGACACACCGGGGTCGGTGACAATCAACGGGTCCGGGCCGGGGACAGGCGGCCCCACCTCGTCGCTGCAGCGAAAAGGCAACACAGCGCCCCAGGACGGCGCCCGGGAGGTCGATGCATGATGCTCAGCGACCAGGCGTGCCCTGTGCTCGCCCTCCTCCACCAGCGACACGGCGGCCTGAGCGGCGCCCACCGTTTCCACCACGTCCCGGCACACTGCCCTGATCATCCCCTGCACGTCGTCGCCGCTGCCGGCCATGGCGATGACGCGGTTGAGAAGAGCCAGGTCCCGGTTCCGCCGCTGCAGGGCATCCTCGGCCTGGCGGCGCTCGACGATCTCGGCCTCCAGCTCGAGGTTGGCGGCCGCCAGCTCGGCCGTGCGCAATTTGACCCGAGCCTCCAGCTCGTCGTGGGCAACCTGCAAAGCATCTCGCGCCAGCTTTTCGGCCGTGATGTCCTGGGCCGCACCGCACACCTGCACCTGACCGTTGGAAGAGCGATCCTCGACGGGACGGGCATAATGCCGGACCCAGCGCACCTCGCCCTCCCGGCTTACGAGCCGGTGTTCCACGATCCATGCCTGACCCGATAGCAGGCCCCTGACGCGCTCCTTGATCACGGGCATATCCTCAGGGGCGATCAGGGCACTCCACTCGCCGACGCTATACGATCGGCCCGCTTCGAACCCTGTGAAGCGCAGGAAGGCCTCGCTGGCCCAGTCGAGCAGCACGCGGCCATCACCCTCTGTGCGGGCGGCATAGGCATAGTCAGACGTGAGCTCGGACAGAATCCGGTAGCGCCTTTCGCTTTCGCGCAAGAGGCGCTCCATGCGGTGCTTGTAGAGGGCCATCTCGATGGCGCTCATGACTTCACGCTCGTCGAACGGCTTGAGCAGGTACCCAAAGGGCTCGGTGCACTTGGCCCGCTGGAGTGTCGCCTCGTCAGAGTGACCCGTCACGTAGACGACGGGAACGTCGTATTCGGCCCGGATCTGCGCGGCCGCCTCCACGCCATCTATTTCACCCGGCAGCCTGATATCCATGAGGACCAGGTCGGGCTCAAGCTCGGGCAACCGGGCGACGGCGTCCTGACCTGAAAACAGGACGCCGCAGGGTTCGTAGCCCATCTCGAGGAGCTTGTCCTGCAAGTTATAAGCAACGATGGCATTGTCTTCGACAATGAGGATTCTTGGCGCTGTCACAACCTATCTCCCCTGGGCCTTCTTGGACGGCACGGGAAAGGCGATGCGAAACGTGGTACCATTCTGCCGGTCAAGCTCCAGCTTGCCTCGGAGCTGTTCGGTAAGCACGTTGACGAGCCTGAGTCCCAGGGTCCTGGGCATTTGCCAGCTCACCTCGTCGGGAAGGCCGGCTCCGTTGTCGCTCACCTCCAGCACCAACCGGCTGTCTTCCTGGCCGAGCAGGACACGGAGGAGTCCCCGCTTCTGCGCGTTGCCCGAGAAGGCATACTTGAGGGCGTTGGATACCAACTCGTTCAGAATGAGACCCAAGGGGATGGCCGTGTTGATGTCCAGGAAGACATCCTCTACCTTGAACTCCAGGTCGATGGGCCCGGAGTCCGCGCGATGCACGCCAAACAGGTAGGACGTGATGCTGCGCACATAGCCCGGAGCGCTCACATTGCCTACGTCCGGAGATTGGTACAGCCTCTCGTGGATGAGGGCCATGGTCTTGACCCGGTTGCGGCTGTCCTGCAACGCCTGGACGACGATGGGATCCTGGATGCCGGTAGCCTCCATGTCCAGGAGGCTGGAAATGATCTGCAGGTTGTTCTTGACCCGGTGATGGATCTCTTGCAGCATGAGCTCCTTCTCTCGCAGCGAAGAAGCCAGTTGCTCGCCGTGGCGAACGAGCTCGGCTCGCAAGAGGTCGTGGTGGATCGACAGGGCCAGGGAGCGAGCGACCTCACCTACGATCTGCATCGACTCGGGATGCAGGCCGTGAGGTTCGTCGGCGCCGATGAACAGGAAGCCCAGCAGCTTGGTCCCGGCCACGAGGGAAGCGCCGGCATAGGCTCGCAGGCCCCGATCCCTTAGCAACCTTTCCACCGGAGACGGAAACTGCACCGACTTCAGGTCACCGACCTGCCTTGCTCCGTGGTCGTCCAGATCGGACACGACCAATCCGACGCTGTCCTTGACCTCGTAATTGCCGCTTTCGTCGCCCAGGTGCAATTGCAGCCCGTCGGCCCCTGGCACGTTGAGCAAGATTCCGGCATGGCAGCAGGGGATGAGGCGCGCCAGGCGCTCGAGCACGGGCGGAAAGATCGCTTCCGGCGTCTGCGCGGCCAGGATGGCCTGGTCGATGTCGTACAGGATCTTCAGGCGCTCCGAGAAGCGGCGCAGGTTCTCCTCGGTGCGAACCTGCTCTGTGACGTCGCGGAAAACGGTGACCGAGCCGCTGGCCTGCTCGTCAATGTCGTGTATGGGCGCGCTGTTGGCCACCAGATCCCTCTGCTGGCCGTTGGGCCAGGTGACGCGCAGGGGGATGTCGGTGAGCGTTTCGCCCCTCAGAACCGAGCGCGCCATGGGCAGATCCCCCGGGCCAAAGAGAGAGCCATCGGGCCGGCGCAGCCCCAACTTGGCCAGCCACTCAAAGTCCTCGGCAAAGCGCAGGGGCCGCGCAAAGATCCGCTCGGCAGCCGGGTTGGCCAGGAGCACCTTGCCCTCTGCGTCGGCGACGACGATCCCCTCCGGGGCGTTGTCGATGACCGCCCGGAGCCGCGCCCGTTCTCCGGCAAGTTCGGCCAGGATTCTCTGCCGCTCGGTGATATCGCGGGCGATGGAAGACAGGTACTCCACCTGGCCGTCCGGCGCCCTGTGAGCCACGAGCACCTTGGAGACCGGGATCTCGCGTCCCTCGGCGTCGATGACGGCCGCCTGCCCACGCCAGATGCCATCGCGGATCGCCGTCGGGATGGCCTCCTTCTCGACGAGGGCGCTGGCCGAGGGAGGAAGGATCTTGTCAAAGGTCAGCCCATCCAGGGACGCGTCGTCCGCCAGCCCGCGGATACGGCGCGCCGCCCGGTTCATGTAGAGCAGATCGCCCGTGGGGCTGGCGATGAACACCATGTCGGGCGTGGCTTCCAGGATGGCGATGAGGCGGTCGCGGGCCTGTTGGACCCCAAGCTCCTCCGTGATGTCGTGCCAGGTAGCCACGGCCCCCGTGGTCTGTCCCGCCACCCGGACCGGCCCGGCCGAGGCCCGGACGACGTGCTCTCCGCCTACCGCGTCTCGAAAGAGCAATCGCTGGCCGTGCATTGCTTCGCCGCGCAGCGCGCGGGGCACCGGTAGCTCTGGGATGCTGGCAGCTTGGCCGTCCAGGGTGCGTACCGACAACCTACCGGCAAGCTCCTCGTGTCTCTTGCCCACCGGATCCAGCCCGTAGAAGTCAATGGCCGCGGCATTTGCCCGGGTGACCCGGGCCTCGGCATCATAGACCACCACGGCGTCCGCCATGGCGGCAAAGACGGCGTCCAGCTCTTCGGCCCTCTGTTCCGCCCGCGCTGCCAGCTCCTCGATCTGGCGCCGGGCCGACACCTGGGCCGTCACCTGGTTGAGGAGCAGCAGGACCTTCTCGACGACACCGTCACGCCCCGGAAGGGGCACGCTATCGACGTCCCAGTAGGCAGGGGCACAATCCGGCCCCGCGCACACCTCCGCCTCCCGCAGGCTGGCCACGGTCCCCGTACGTTGGGCCCGATCGAGCACCTCGAGAATCGTGGAGTTGGCCTGCCTCAAGATGTCGTCTATCGGCTCACCCACCGTGGCATGCCCTGCGACGACGAGCAGCGCCTGAAAGGTCGAGTTGGACAGCTCCAGGCGATGCTCCGGCCCGTGGACCACGCCAATGCCCACGGGTGCTGACTGGACCAGGCGCTCCAGGAACTCGCGCTGGAGGTTGTTTTCCTGCAACAGCTGCTCTCGCTCCCGCATGGACTCGACGCGGCGCGTGATGTCACGGATGAGCCAGCGAAGAACGGCGCGCTCCCCGGGCCCTTCGCCCGGGATCGGGGTGGCATCCACCGTCAGGGCCGCCTGGAAGGTCGGGCCGTCGCGGGCTTCGAGCTGCGCCTCCCAATGGACGGGTTCGCCGGCACGGACCGCGCCGTCGGTCCTGGCTATGAAGGCGTCTTGATCTTCGGAGGAAACGAAAAGGACGAGGGGCTTGTTCACCAGGGCGTTCTCTTCGAGTCCCAACAGCAGGCTGGCCGCATGGTTTGCCTCCAGGACAAAACCCTGGAGGTCGGTAACCAGGTATCCATCGGGGGCGAACTCGAAGAGGTCCAGGTAGCGGCGCCGCTCGACGCGCAGCTTTTCCTCGGCGGACAGCAACTCCTCGTTCTGAGCGCGGAGCTCCTCCTCGACAACTTGGAGCTCTTCGACGTGTTGCCGGAGCTCCTCCTGCGCCACTTGCAGCTCCTCGTTGAACTGCATCAGGCTCTCGGCCTGTTCACCTGCTTCGCGGCGCACATGACTGTTTCGACGGGCAAGCTCGATGGCAGCGTGCAGCTCTCGCGCGCGAGAGAGATCAAAGATATAGCCGTCCGGATTGCTGGCCAGGGCACGCTCAAAAAGATCGTCGCTGGCGTGTTCCACGACGTAAACCACAGGAGTGGTGTGGCAATGCCGGATCTGCTGTGCGATCTCTACACCATCCAGGTCTCCCGTCTCGGCCAACTCGATCAATACCAGGTCAGGCCGGGCTTCCCGTACCTCCTCGAGCGCTCTTATGCCCGACGTGACAAAGCCACAGACACTGTAACCTGCGTTTTGTAAATAGTCCCCCCACTTGTTCCCGATCCTGGCCTCGCTGGCAAAGACCAAGACGCGAGCGTCGATCACTGTCTTTCCTCCTAGGACAGTTTACCATGACAGCTATCGGGATCGACAGTGATCGTGGACCGTGGAACATGGTCCGAGGTGGTGACAACACAGTCACGTGGCAGCACAACGATTGCCAGCTATTATAGCAAAGATTCTTTGACTTGGCAATTCCCGAGATCTCTCGTCACTCCGGCCGGGATGACAATCGGCGAGATCCGTGGTATACTGTCCCAGGTCAGACGCGGAGGAGGAGGTGCTGTGGATGGCGCCCTTGTACGCAGGCATCGAAGCAGGAGGTACCAAGTTCGTGTGCGCCGTGGCCTCCGGGCCCGACGACGTGCGCGCTACCGTCCAGTTCCCCACCACCTCACCCGAGGAGACCATCGGGCGAGCCATGAGCTTTTTCCGAGAGCAGGACGTGGCACCGGCGGCGGCGGGCATCGCCTCCTTTGGCCCCGTTGACCTCGACCCTCGATCGCCCACCTTCGGCTACATCACCTCTACCCCCAAGCCAGGCTGGGCCGACACCGAGATCCTGGGGGCGGTGCGGCGCGGGCTGGGCGTCCCCGTGGGCTTTGAGACCGACGTCAACGGCGCCGCCCTGGGCGAGAACCGGTGGGGCGCGGCCCGGGGGTTGGATACCTTTGTCTATCTGACCGTGGGCACGGGCATTGGCGGTGGGGGCATGGCCTCAGGCCGGCTGATGCACGGCCTGGTGCACCCCGAGATGGGTCACATGCGCCTGCCCCACGATTGGGAGGCGGATCCCTTCCCCGGAGTCTGTCCGTACCACGGCGATTGCCTGGAAGGGCTGGCCAATGGCCCGGCCCTGCGTGCCAGGTGGGGACAGTCGGCCGAGACGCTTGGCCCGGAGCACCCGGCCTGGCCGCTGGAGGCCCGCTACCTGGGCCTGGCCGTGGCCAACCTGGTGTGCACGCTCTCGCCGCAGCGGGTCATCCTGGGGGGCGGGGTGATGCAGGCACCGGGGCTCACGTCGTTGGTTCGCGGCGAGGTACAGCGCCTGCTCAACGGCTACGTCCAGGCCCGCGAGATCCTGGAGGACATCGACGACTATATCGTGGCCCCTGCCCTTGGCAACCGTGCCGGGGTCCTGGGGGCCATCGCCCTGGCCGAGATTGCAGCCCGGGAAACCGCGGGCGACCCGGGATCGTAAAGTAATAGGGAGCTATAGATGGATGAGACATTGGCCATCAAGATTGAAGGGTTGAAAAAAGCCTACGGCGAGGTGCAGGCCCTGCGCGGCGTCGACCTGGAGGTCAGGCGAGGCGAGATCCTGGGCTTCCTGGGCCCCAACGGCGCGGGCAAGACGACGACCATCCGCTGTTTGCTGGATCTGATCCGGCCCGACGCCGGCACGATCCGCATCCTGGGGCTCGGCCCCGGCGCGGATTCCGTCGCCGTTCGGCGTCGGGTGGGGTACCTTCCCGGCGAGCTGAGCCTGGAGGCCAACCTGACGGCCGAAGGCGTGTTCCACTACATGGACGACCTGCGAGGCAGGCGGATAGAGTGGAGCCACGTGCGCCGGCTGGCAGAGCGGCTGGAGCTGGACCTGAAGGTGCCGGTCAAGAACCTCTCCAGGGGGAACAAGCAGAAGGTGGGCGTGATCCAGGCGCTCATGGCCCGCCCGGATCTGTTGCTGCTGGACGAACCAACCAGCGGGCTGGACCCCCTGATGCAACAGGAGGTTTATCGCCTGCTCCGGGAGGCCAAGGCCGACGGGGCGACCATCTTTTTTTCGTCGCACATTATCGGCGAGGTGGGGGCCATTGCCGAGCGCGTGGCCATCATCCGCCAGGGTGTCATCGTCGAAGAGGCGGAGCCAGACAGCCTGATCAACATGGCCCTGCGCCGCATCCGGCTGCGCTTCAGGCAACCCGTCGACGCGGAAAGCCTGGGTCACGTCGACGGCGTAACGCTGCTATCGCGGGAGGATGACACGGGTGTCACGCTGCAGGCGGAGGGCGAGGTGGACGCGTTGATCAAGGCGCTGGCTGCGTTCCCGGTGGTCGACCTGCAAACGGAGCATCCCTCGCTGGAAGAGATTTTCCTCGCTTACTACAAGTCCGACGAGACGGAGGTTCGTTGACATGTGGGCCGAGTTCAAGCATACCCTTCGCCGCATGCGCGGCCAGATCATCGGCTGGTCTATCGGTGTCGGCCTCTATAGCCTCCTGATGGTTTTCCTGTATCCCACGGTCACCGGCATCGAAGATCTGACCGCGTTGTACGGGAGCTTTCCCGAGGAGATGATGGTCTTCTTTGGCGATATCATGATGCTGAACACGCCCAGGGGATACCTGGACACCTACTTTTTCTCCTACATGCAGATCATCATCGGCATTCTGGCCATCAGCACCGGGGCCAGCATGGTGACCGGCGACGAGGAAAAGGGCATCCTGGACTTGATCCTGGCGCACCCGGTGAGCCGCACGGCGCTGTTCTGGGGGCGACTGTTGGGCCTGGCGGTAGTGCTCTTGATCGTCCTCCTGGTCGGCTGGCTGTGCTGGGCCATCCCGGCGGAGCAGGTGGAGCTGGGCCTGAGCTGGATCGAGCTGCTGCGGCCGTTCCTGCCGCTCTTTGCCGTGCTCTTGCTCTTTGGCACCATTGCCCTGTTTCTGAGCATGCTGCTGCCGGCCGGGCGCATGGCCGGGATGTTGACCGGGGCGTTGCTCGTCGGCAATTTCCTGCTGGCTGGCCTATCCCAGATCAGCGAGGACCTGGAGCCGGCCATGGACCTGACGCCCCTGGCCTATTACCAGGGTGGGCAGGCCGTGGAGGGTCTGAACTGGGGCTGGCTAGCAGGACTGCTGGCCGCCGGCCTGGTGCTCGCCCTGGCCGCCTGGCTGCTCTTTCGCCGGCGCGACATCCGCGTTGGCGGCGAGCGCACCTGGAAGCTACCGCGCCTGATTCCCCGGCGAGCCCGGAGCTGAATCGGCGAATCGTACAGCATCGGAGTCGTCCCGTGAACAACAGTGACAACGGATGGGCCATCAACACCGAGGTGCTCACGCGCCAGTTCGGCAAGCTCACAGCCGTCGACCGTCTCGACCTGAACGTGCCGCGCGGCGTCATCTTTGGGTTCCTGGGTCCCAATGGGGCGGGCAAGTCGACGACCATCAACATGCTGGTCGGGCTGCTCCGGCCCACATCGGGCAGGGCGAGGGTCGCCGGATTCGACGTCCAGGCGGAGCCGCTGGAGGTCAAGCGGCGCATCGGCGTCGTGCCCGAGGGGCTGAGCATGTACGAGCGACTGACGGCATTCGAGCAGGTGGAGCTGGTGGGCCGGCTGCACGGCTTGGACCGCCAGGTGCTCGACAGGCGCATACCGCCCCTCCTGGAGATGCTGGATCTGCACGACAGCGCCGACAAGATGATACTGGACTATTCGGCCGGCATGCGCAAGAAGACGGCTATGGCGGCTGCCCTGATTCACGCCCCGGAGGTCCTCTTCCTGGACGAGCCCTTCGAGAGCGTGGATCCCATCTCGACGCGGGCCATCAAGAATATCCTGCGCGACATGGTGACGCAGCGAGGCACGACGGTCTTTTTCTCCACCCACGTCATGGAGCTGGCCGAACGCTTTTGCGACCAGGTGGGCATTTTGAACAAGGGCACGCTGGTGGCCACAGGCAGCATCCCCGAGCTGCGTCAGCGGGCCGGGCTGCCCGAGGAGGCCCCCCTGGAGGACGTATTCTTGCACAGCGTTCAGGCCGAGGCAGCCGGCCTGCCGGACCAGGATCTCCTGGCCTGGCTGACGGGCCACGACGACGGGGCACCGGCTGGCGCGTGACAGGTTGAGGGGGATAGGGGCGATGCTGGCCGACGTCAAAACCTTGCTCTGGCTCCAGGGACGCCTGGTCCGGTCCATGTTCCGCAGCCGCCGGCTGCACGTCTGGGCGCAATTGGGCCGGGTCCTGCTCATGCTCCTGCTCCTGGCCATGACCCTGCCCCTCTTTTTCGGCATGGGCCTGGCCCTCGGCTGGGGCGTGACCCGGCTTTCCCCCGACGGAGCGCTGGAGCTGCTCCTCATCGTCAACAGCGCCATGCTCTTTTTCTGGCTGCTGCTGCCCGCCTCCTACAACAGCGAAATCATGGAGCGTTTCGAGCTGTCAAGGCTGTTTGTCCACCCCGTCCGCTTTCCGAGCCTGGTGACAGGCAGCATCGTGGTGTCGCTCCTGAGCTATACCGGGCTGTGGTCGCTTCTCATCCTGCTGGGCGAGATCGCCGGCCTCGCCTGGCACAAGCCCCTGGCCCTGCCTCTGATCCTGGTGGGGGCCGTGCCCACCTTTGCCATCCTGGTGCTGGGCGGCCGCCTCATGGACGATCTGCTGGACCTGGTGGCCGACGACCGGCGCCTGCGCGGGCTGCTGCTCTTTCTCACGAGCATGCCCCTCATGCTCATCATCTTTGGCAATTACTACATCCAGGTGTTGGTCACGAATCCCGACACCTTGCTGCGGGTATTGGAACCGTGGGTGGGCGACATGCCCTCCGTGGAAGGCCTGGCCGTCAGCCAGGCCATCGACCTGATCCTCACCCACCTGCGCCCGTCGCGGTTGCTGTTGTGGCTTCCACCGGGATGGGGCACGGCGGCCATGGCCGCGCCGGTGACGGGACAGTGGGCCACGGGATTAGGTTTCCTGGTGTTGTCCCTTGCCTTTAGCGGGCTGCTCCTGTGGATCCACGCCGCCGTGACGCGGCGCATGATGCAGGGCGCGGCCCTGCGCATCGGCACCGAGCGGGTTCGCAGCCGCCGCTGGAGGCGGCAGATGCCCGGGCCGGCGGCATTCTGGGCGCTCTGGAGCAAGGACTGGTATTATCTGCGGCGCAGCCCGATCACACCCCGCGCCCTCCTGTCCACGCCCATCATCGCCGTGGCCTTTGGCTTTGGCCTGTGGCAGATGAGCAGCATTCTGCCGCCCGAGTCGCCCTTCCGCGCGGCCATCCCCCTGGTTGCAGGGGCGCTGGTGCTGGTGTCGGCCAACCTGGGCACCTCGACGCTGGCGGCCGATTACCTGGGCACCATTGATCGCGAGGGATTGGCCAGCCTGCTCCTGACCCCGGTCGACCGGCGGCTGGTCCTGCTATCGTCGACGGCCGTGACCCTCCTGCTGGGCATGGCGCAGAGCCTCGTCCTGCTCGTCGCCGTGGCCATCTTTACCGGATCGTGGATCGTGCTGCCCTGGGGGCTGTATTTCGCCCTCTGCCTGCACTTTGGCACTATGCCCCTGTATCACCTGTCATCCATCCTTGCTCCTTACCGGGCGCCGCTCCAGGCCTGGGGCGGGAAAGGGGGCAACATGGGCGTCTTTATCGCGTGGACGGTGGGCACGCCGCCCATCGTGGCGCTCTTTGTCCTGCCAGCCCTGCTGTGGCCCCCGGCGCAGATCGTTACCCTGCCCCTGGCCGCGGTGTATGCCTTCGGACTCTATGCCCTCACGTTAAAGCCGATCGCTACCCTCATGGACCGGCGCACTCACCAGATCCTGGAAGCGATCACGGAAGAGAGCTGAACTGAGCTCCGCCCCGCACAACTCGCTGCCAATGCCATCAGGGCCCACCCGTGCCCGTGGATCATCCAGGGCGGTGGCCGGCCGGCGTTGACCCCGTGAAGCACGCCAGGCGAGATTTGACATCCCAACGACCCTGTGCTATCATTCGATTGTCGATTTTCGATTATCGATACTCCACACTTGAACCACTGAAGCCGATGTGGACTCGGAGAAAGGAGGCGTGAACCAGGCGATTGGAAGTCTGTCCTCTCACTCCGGTTGCGTACGTGATCGTGCAGCAAACCAAGGTTCAGTAAAACAAAGGAGGTTTTCCTGTGGCTGATCCGAACGAGGTCCTCGGCACATTTTTCGGTGATGAAACGTTCCCCATCGAATGGGAGTCGGAAGAGGAAAAGAGCCTCTTCTGGTTCGTGGATGATAATCACTGCCCACGCCCCATTTCTCCCATGTATTGGAGCCTGGATGGCTGGTGGGGGCCGACGCTGGACTACATGTACCGGCGTTTTGGCTTCCCCATCGGCAAGGCCTGGATCGGCAAGCGGGTCAATGGCTACCTCTACACGGCCATTGTCCCCCGCGAGGCCGAGTCGGCGTCGATGTTGGGTCCTTACTACGGCTGGATCATGCCCACTTACGCGTCCAGGTTCCTGGACTGGTGGAACGAGCGCTACCTTCCCGAGATCGAGCGCAATTTCGAGTACCTGGACAATTTTCCCACGGAACAGGCCTCGCTCCAGGAGCTGATGGTCTTCCTGGAGGAGGCCATCGACATCCAGGAGCGCCATTTCCGTCTGCACTGGATCCTGAACCTGGCCCAGTTCCAGTCGTCGCTCGACCTGCAAGCGGCGGTGGGCGAGGTCGTCGGCCAGGTCGATCCGGCCCTCATCGGCCGCATCCTCATCTCTATCAAGGACCGCAACTGGGACAGCCTGGAAGCGCTGTGGAAGCTGAAGCAGCAGGTCAAGGCTAACCTTGAGCTGAACGCGATCTTTGAGGCCGGCGAGACCGCGGGGGCCATCATCCCGCAACTGCAAAAGTCGGCCAGGGGCCAGGAATTCCTGGCCGGCGTGGAGGCCTACAACAAGGAGTTTGGCGTCAAGCCCTCCATGTACACCCACGAGTACACCAACAAGCTCTGGGTCGAAGATCCGGCCCCGGCCGTGGAGACCATCAAGGGCTACCTGGCCGCCGACTATGACTTTCCGACAGAGTACAACCGGATGAAGTCCGACCACGAAGCGGCCATTGCCGAGCTGAAGGCGATGGTGCCGCCCACCGCCACGCCGGAGCAGTGCGACAAGCTGGACAAGGCCATCGAGGTGGCCACACGCATGATGCCCCTCACCCCCGACCACCACTTTTACATGGACCAGGGCACCTTTGCACGCATGCGCCTCGTCCTGCTGGCCATCGGGCGGCGGATGGTCAAGGAAGGCCTGCTGCGCGATCCGGAAGACATCATGTTCCTGGAGTACGACCAACTACGCGCCTACGTGGGCAACCCGACAGGCTATGACGGCCAGGCCATCATCAAAGAAGCCCGCCGCGCCTGGGACAAGGCCCACCGCATCCACCCGCGCGACTGGGTGGGCACCGTGACCCACTGGTCGATGTACGATGAGATCTATCACACGCTGTGGGGCTGGCCTGAACGCTGGGAGCGCGAGCAGGCAGGCGAGAAGGCCATCGCCGGCATCATCAAGGGCCTGCCGGCCGCGGCCGGCGTGGCGGAGGGTACGGCCAAGGTGGTGACCGGCCCCGAAGAGTTCAACGATGTCCAGCGCGGCGACATCCTGGTGTGCAGGATGACCAACCCGGCCTGGGTGGTGCTCTTTAGCAAGATCAAGGGCGTCGTCACCGACGCCGGCGGCGTCTTGAGCCACACGGCGGTGGTGGCCCGCGAGTTTGGCCTGCCGGCGGTGGTCGGCAGCGCCGATGCGACGGTTCGAATCAAGTCCGGCGACCGTGTCCGCGTCAACGGAAACACCGGCATTGTGGAGATCCTCAACTGAGGATCGGGACCGGCCGCGAAGTGAGTGTGGGTCTGGGGGATGTCGGGGTAGCTGCCAGGTTGGCCAGGACATCGCAGGCTCGGGCCAGCAAAACATGGCGCCGGATGAGGCCATGATGGCCTGTGTCCCTGGGTCTTTCCCCGGGGCACCCCCAGACCTACTACCGGCATCGCCGAGCGCCCGCTCGGCGGTCCCGGAGTGGAGGTAGAGTGATGGCCGACCAAGGCCCATACACTGGCACAGTGCTACGCGTCAACCTGACGGACGGCTCCATCGAACGGGAGCCCCTGGATACCAGGCTGGCGCGGGACTATATCGGCGGGCGGGGGTACACCTCGCGTATGCAGTACGATCTCATCCCGGTGAACGTGGATCCCCTGGGCCCGGAGAACGTCTTGCTCTTTGCTCCCGGCGCCCTGACGGGCACGTCGGCACCGTCGGCTGCCCGTTTCGTGGTGGCCGGCCGGTCTCCCCTGACCGGTATTTTTGGCGACGCCAACAGCGGCGGCTATTTCGGGCCGATGCTGAAGCGGGCCGGCTACAGCCTGCTGATCATCACCGGCCAGTCGCCCAGGCCGGTCTACCTGCGCATCGACGACGACCAGGTAGAGCTGCGCGATGCCCAGCACCTGTGGGGCAAAGAGGTCCACGAAGCGACGGACATTATCAACCAGACCGAGGGCAAGGGGTTCCGCGTAGCCGCCATCGGGCCGGCGGGTGAGAACCTGGTTCGCATCGCAAGCGTGATGGCCGACAAGGAGCACGCCGCGGGTCGCACGGGCCTGGGCGCGGTTATGGGCTCAAAGAAGCTCAAGGCCATCGCCGTGCGCACGCGGCGCAGCTTTCCGTACTGTGACGAAGCCGCCTTCAAGGCGCTGGCCGGCGAGCTGCGCACCATCGAGGACAACGACCGGCGCGCCCTTCAGTTCCGCAAGGTGGGCACGCTGGGCACCCTCATCGAGCACCACAGCGCCCTGGGCGGGCTGAACACCCGCAACTACCAGACCGGCGTCTTTGAGGGGAAGGAAAAGATCGACCACGAAGCCCTGGTTGAGGGGGGATACCTGGTGCGCACCATCGGCTGCTATCAGTGCACCCTCAAGTGCGACCGGTTGACCCGGGTGACCGAAGGCGAGTACGCCGGCACCGAGGTTGGCGGACCGGAATACAACACGGCCGCGTCGCTGGGCTCCAGCCTGGGCATTGACTATTTGCCCGCCATCCTCAAGGGCAACGACCTGGCGAACCGCTATGGTCTCGATACCCTGGACCTGGGCGGAGTGATCGCCTTTGCCATGGAGCTGTACCAGCGCGGCCTGCTCAGCAAGGAGGAGGCCGACGGGCTGGAGCTGGAATGGGGCAACCATCGCGCCGCGCTGGAGCTGATGCGGCGCATCGCCTTCCGCGAGGGCGCCTTCGCGGACCTTCTGGCCAACGGCGTGCGCGCCGCTGCCGAGGAGATCGGGCGCGGAGCAGAGCGTTACGCGGTTCACGTCAAGGGCATGACCCCCTGCGCCCTGGACGCCCGGGCGGTCAAGGTCTATAACTTTCGCTTCGCGGTGTCGCCGCGCGGCGCCGACCACCTGCGCATCTCGGCGCCCGGTGGCTACACGCTGGACCAGTTGCCCATGCCCGAGGCGGCAGCAAAGCTGGCCTACTGGCAGAGCGTGGTCACCATCCCCGACCTGATGGGCGTCTGCAAGTTCGCCTACACCTATTACACCGAGACCCCGGAGAAGTCCTTGTATCGTACCCTGGAGGTCATCCCCAAGCTGTATCACGCGGCGACCGGCTTTGAGCTTACCGGCGACGAGCTGATGCACACGGCGACGCGGATCAACGATCTGGAGCGCGCCCACAACAATCGCCTCGGCCTGACGGCCAAGGACGACACGCTGCCGCCGCGTTTTACCGAGGATCCCATGCCCGAGGGTCCGGCCAAGGGCAAGGTGTACGACATCCTGGAGCCGTTCAAAAAAGCCTGGTACACGGTGCAGGGTTGGAACCCCGAGACCGGCATCCCCCGCCGCGAGCGACTGGAGAGCCTGGGCCTGGGTGACGTCGCCGACGACCTGGAGAAGCATGGCATCGACATTTCATAGTCCTGCGGCGGGACCCAAGCCGTGTGGCGTGGGTCCCGGCCAAGACCTAGATCCCAGTGCCTGGAGGAATGAACAATGACAAAACTGATCGACCTGAGCATGGAAGTTAGCGCCGATATGGTGGTCTTTCCCCGTGTCGCTCCGCCCATCATGGCCATGCTCGAGAGCTGGGAGGAATTCGCCACCAACATTGGGGCGGCCCAATACGGCGCCACGTGGCTCACGGCCCATTACGTCGTCGTCCTGGGCGACCACGTCGGCACCCACGTCGACTCGTTAAAGCACATGCGCCCGGACGCACCGGGTCCGGCCGGCATCCCGCTGGAATACTGCTACGGAGACGGTGTGATCCTGGACTTTTCCGATAAGCCCATCGGCTATGGTATCACCGCCGCCGATTGCCAGGAGGAGCTGGCCCGCATCGGCTACACCCTCAAGCCGCTGGACATCGTCCTGGTCAAGACGGGCGCCTCGCGCTACAACACCGAGCAGCGCTACCTGACCGAGCACTGCGGCATGACGGGTGAATCAACCGAGTGGCTCATCGACCAGGGCATCAAGATGACGGGCATCGACGCGCCCACCTGGGATCGCCCGGTCAAGTCGATGTTCGAGACCAAGGAGTTCTGGCCGGGGCACGAGGTCATGCTCCACCGGGAGTACTATCACCTGGAGAACCTCGCCAACCTCGACGCCATCCCCCGGCCCTTTGGCTTCAAGGTGTCGGTCCTGCCCATCAAGTGGAAAACGACCACCGCCGCGCCGGTGCGGGCCGTCGCCATCCTGGAAGACTAAACTGAAACCAAGGTGAAATCTACATGGTTGGGCTGAGCAAACAACTCGTTGGCGGTAGAGATCCGTTCGTCCGCACGAGCTTGCAGCGTCGTTCGGCAACGCTGCTGCACTTCCGCCTTGCGCTCGGCCAGTCCGGCAAAGAAAGGATCCAGCTTCTCCCGCGCCTTGGCCGCGGTGCCAAAGCAGACGTTGGCCGTCACCTCTTTCCGTGCCCAACCCCAGATCATCTCGTCTGCGTTAAAGTCCGGACTATAAGACGGCAAGGCGACAAGTCGCAGCTTGAGGTCGGGCGTCGTAAGATATTCCCGCATCTCGGGGCCACGGTGTGCCGGACTGTTATCCCAGATCACCACCAAGGGCTCGCTGTGATTCCCGCGCAACTGCTGCAGAAAATCGACCGACGTCGCCGCCGTGCAGGTCTCGGACACGGTCATGAACTCCACTTCCCCCGTTTCCAGGCAAACGCCCGAGTAGTAGGTCGCTTTTTCGCCCAACCTGGGACTCGTCGAGTCGACCAACGCTGGCTCGCCGCGCAAGACCCACTTGGTTCGCAGATCAGCATCGGCCCGAAAGTGGGCTTCATCCACGAAGAAGATCTTGGCTCCGTTGACCTGCGATTCGACACGCAACGCAGTGTAATCAGCAACAAAGGCCTCCCGCTTCACAGGATCGGCCTTGACCAGTCGCTTCTTGGGCCGCTTGGGCACAAAGCCCAACCGATGCAAGTAGTTGTGGCAACTGCTGCGACAGAGTCGCCGACCAAAACGTTGCTCCGCAAACAGGCGCACACCCTTCCAGTTCCAGTTCGCCATATCGATGCCTACCGCTGCCGGCGTTCCTTGCACCGCGGCCTTCAACTCCGCTTGCTGCGCCGAGCTGAGGGCGGGGGGGGACCACCGGCCTGTTCAAAGGCCAGACCTGCGGGTCCCTTCTGGTCGAACGCCTCGACCCAGTCGCCAATCGTATGGGCATCCCGCTCCAAGGCTTCAGCGACCTGGACAGCCGACCAGCCTCGGGCCAGGAGCCAGATGGCGTGCCAGCGTTCACGCTCCCGTGGTGTTGGAGCACGGTACATCTGGTTTCGCACGGACTTGAGATCCACCTGCCACTGGCCGAGCATTGTCGTTACATCCTTCACCGCAGAGCACCTCCTCATTGGAGCATTGCCGGTAGTATACCATATCTGCTATGCGGGTTTCATTTTGGCTTTAGTTTAGGTTGTGAGGGATGAGCCGCCGCGACTCGTCGCTAGATCACACGCCCGACGAGCACATCGAGCTGGGCGAGTTTCGGCTGGGGTGGAGGTGTTGGCGGGGGCGTTGGAGGGGCTGGCAGGCGAGGGATAGCCCTGGACGCAGACCTGGCGGGCTTTGCGTCTGCCGAATCGCTCGGGGTCTGGCCGTGGCGTGCTCGGCCGGGTGCGCGCTGATTACCAGCCACGAAACCCGGCAGGTCGCCTGCTGGCTGCACAACGGCCGGGATCGACACTCAGCCGCTTGATCTGGGACAGGGGCCGGCCGCTGCCGGTTTGCACCGGCAGCGGCGTGGTGGTACTATCATGCCTGCCCGAGCCTAGATACGCAGCAAGCGGCCGGCAGTGGACCATCGACCGGTTTGTGGAGGAAGACGTGGTGATCCTGTCACCGGACACCGCGCACGAGATCAAAAGGCTGCTGATCGAACTCCTGCGCCGGATGCCGGCCTGGTGCTAGATGGCCATGGTAAGCAGCATGAACCGCACGGTGCGCGCCCTGGCCGTGGCCGGGCTGCGAGAGCGCTACCCGGAGGACGGCCTGCCCAGCTCCGGCACCACCTAGCCGATCTGCTTCTGGGCCCCAGGCTGGCCGAGCGCCTCTTTGGCACGGGGCCAGAGGAAGGCCAATGATCGGCGAACGGACGGCGGTGCTGTCGATGAGAGCATGGTGGTTTGCATTAGCAGTATTGTGATGGTATAATGTCGAGTGCTAAACAATGACACCTGTGGAGCCAGGATAGCCGGCTTCGGACGTATCTGCCGGAGTCAGCCCTCTGACAGACCGGACCTTTTTCAAGTCCATCATTATCCAGAGCGGTCTTACCTTGCGTCAGGTGGACGCTCCGTATCGCAGCATCAGGACGAATCTGAGTCATGACCGCATCATCGAGTACCCGGATTCTGATAGCCGATGACAATGATTTTCACCGCAAGGGCGTCAGGCTTTATCTGCTGCAAAAGGGATTCGACGTCCTTGAAGCGCCGGATGCAGCAACGGCCTGGCAGATCGTCCTTGAGAACAGCCTGCATGCTGTCATCCTAGACATTGTGCTCCCCTCCAACCCAGGAGGAAGGCCCGAGGCCAGCCAAAGCGTTGGCGTGGATCTGGCTCGTCAGATCAAGCGTGTCTTTCCCTCCCTGGCCATCGTACTCTTTTCGGCCCACGAAGATCGAGGCCGGGCCGTCGCAGACCTCATGCGGGATGGGGCACGAGGCATAGTCTATAAGCTCAAAGGCTGCCCCCCGGCCGCCTTGCTTTCGGCCGTCGAGGCTGCGCAGGCCGGTCAGGTCATCATCGACCCGGACATCACCGGCCCTCCTTCGCTGGTCGAAGAATTGCTTGCTCACCTGGATCCCGCTGAGCGTCACTGGGTCGAGCAAGTAGTCGGTTTGTTGGAACAGCTTACGCCCCGTGAGCGAGAGGTCGTTGAGCGCATGGCTGCTGCTAACAACGTTGAAGGCATCGCGCAGGCGTTAAGCATTACGCCCAAGACCGTAGAGAACCACATTGGAAGGATCTACTGCAAGCTGGGCCTGAACGAGATGCGCCGCGAGTCCCATGACTTGCGCTGTTCTGTCGTCTTGACCAAGGCTTTCCTAATTCACAATCTGGGTGCAGGAAAGGGACAATGAGGTCTTCGTGGCCAAAGGGCTGGCCTATCGGCCTGTTAGCCTTGTCCCTCGTCCTCGGTGGATGTTCTACGCTCAACTTGTGGTGGGATGTTGGAAAACCATTTGGCGGTTTCCTACCAAGCCACAACATCATGGCAGACCACTGGCTCATCGGAATGCCCACTCCTGCGTGGTGGCCGGGCATGTCCCAGGCAGGGTTAGCTTACGGCGACCGCCTGCTTGAACTCGGCAATAGACCCTACGGCGCGCATCAACCACGAGTCTATGTTACCGCCTATGCCAGCCCTTCGCGTTCTGTCCAGTTGGCCGTCATTCGTGCCGGGACCAGGATAGAGATCGAGCTTCCCGTCGTCCCCTTCACGCCTTCGAGCTTCCTGGACGTACGGCTACCGACAGGGATCACCGGACTGGGTTTCTGGCTACTTGCATTGGTCGTCTATCGTGCGCAACCGGGCGAACCGCTAAGCCGCTTGTCCACCACAGTCAGCTGCTTGATGGCCATCGCCTTTTGGCTACCTCACTCCAGTTTATTTCCGCACGTCGGCCCACTCACCCGTATCCTGGACTTTGTGCTGTACGTGGTTGTCTCCCCTCTGCTCGGTGCAAGCGTGCTCCACTTTGCCTTGCTGTTTCCCAACACCAGTTGCCTCTATCGCCCCCTCGTTTCCAGGTTCCTCTACATCGTCGCGTTCTGCTTCATCGTCCCCTACGCAGCATCGCGCTTGCTGCTGTGGTCGGTGGGCTGGAGTTCTCTGGTGGGTGTCCTTGATCGCGTTTCGTTCAAAGGTTACATATACCTTCTCGGCGCGGGCGTTCTCTTGTTGTTGCTCCGCCTGGGCTGGACGATTCTCCGTCCAGGTGTACCTCGCCGGCTGCAGCACGAGGCGATCATCGTCATCCTGGGATTGCTGGTCACTTTTCCGGCCATGTTGGTGACGGGGTTGAAGCTACTCTCCGGTCGATCGCTCGCCCTCTACTGGCACAGCTTGGATTTACGCTACCTATATCTGGCTATTCCCCTGACGCTTGCCTTTGTCATCCTGCGCTACAATGCCTTCCGTAGCATGCCTCGGCTGTTCCTTTTCGTTATGATCTTGACCAGTGCTTCATTTTTGGCCAGCATTGGTGCCTGGTGTGTGCGACTTATTCAGCCACAATCGATTGACTATTCGTTGGCTTTTCTGCCCATCCTCGGCGTTGCCCTGGCAGCGGGCAGCATCTGGAGCACACAGGGATCGTGGCGAGGTGTGTTTGGCCGGCTCTTGCATTGGGAGGTGCACACTTACGATGCTGCTCGACGGTTTGGGCAGCGCGTCGTCGGACACCATGGGGAAAAGCCTGCCCGCATCCGGTCGGCGGTTACCCTGCATAGCCTAGCCGGATTGCCTTCGCAGGTGGTAGAAGCCCTAGTTGCCGAGCTTCAACTTGAGCGAGCAGCAATCTGGCTACGCAAGGCCGACGGTACCCGCTTCGAGATCGCCGCCCACGCCGGTCGTTGGGCACAACCGCCACCGAGCCAACCACCCATCGAGACGAATCTGCTGTTGAGCACCAACCAGCCACTGCGCGTGAAACAGAGGAACGAAGTAGCCAACTGGCTTTCAACCTCGGAAACTGTAGACCGAGTTGAGGTTCTCATTCCCCTATCCGCCGCGGAGCAGTTGATTGGCCTGATGGCCCTGGGCAACCGCTGGGATGAGGAGATTTTGGACGAACGCGATTTACAGGTCATGGAGTTGATCGCCCAGCAAGTGTCACTCTTCCTGTTAACAGCCAGCCAGGTTGAGGAGCTGAGTCAGGTCCCACGCCGGCTCGCTGAGGCACAGAAGCGGGAACGCGCGCGCATCGCCCAAGAGCTGCACGATACAGTTCAGCAATTCCTTGGCGGCCTACCATTTTACCTCGAATCCAGTTGTGAGATGCTCCGCACTGAACCTGACCAGGCTGAGGCACTTCTGAGAGCCTGTTTGGAAGAGATATAATCTCGTATTGTGGTGTAATTTTCGTACCTTGACAAAAAGGTCATCAGGTGCTTCTGTGTGAGTATGCCAATACCATACACAGGAGGCACCTAATGACCGAACCAATTATAGCATTGCGCG
>ERZ1026796.524-NODE-524-length-30489-cov-3.394934_pt1 | contig 30489 bp, 26 predicted proteins | sample MGYA00520874_ERZ1026796 | MGnify/ENA primary metagenome ERZ1026796 (study PRJEB33270, sample SAMEA104284474) | anaerobic digester metagenome | biome: Anaerobic digester microbiome; feature: mesophilic sludge digester; material: Anaerobic digester biomass | place...
GGGCGTGAAGGGCGTTATCATGCTCAACGCATGCAGGAATATGGGCATAATATCGTTGCTGGCACATCTCCAGGCCATGGCGGAGAGTGGGTATTAGATGGCAAAGTTCCTGTATTTGATACTGTCGAGGAAGCAAAAACGTCTACCGGAGCTGATACCAGCGTGGTTTTTGTGCCAGCTTACTATGCATTTGATGCGCTTTTAGAGTCGATCGACGCAGGCATACAGTTGATTGTGTGCATTACAGAGGGCATTCCAATTATGGATATGCTCAAAGTGCGCCGCGTTTTAGCAGGTAAGGAGTGTTACCTCATCGGTCCCAATTCTCCGGGAATTATCACCCCTGGTCAAGCTAAAGCTGGCATTATCCCTGGAGACATTGCAATTCCTGGTAAAGTCGGGATTGTTTCCCGTTCCGGGACGCTAACTTATGAAGTGTCATTAGCGCTCAAGCGGGCTGGAATTGGCGTTAGCACTTGTGTGGGTATTGGCGGAGACCCAGTTATTGGCACGAGCTTTGTGGATTGTTTGGAGCTCTTTGAGGATGACCCCCACACAGATCAGGTCGTCATCGTCGGTGAAATTGGAGGTAATGAGGAAGAGAAGGCAGCCGAGTTTGTTCTGAATGAGATGACAAAGCCAGTCTATGCGTATATCGCCGGTAAGTCCGCCCCTGAAAATCGGCGTATGGGGCATGCCGGCGCCATCATCGAGGGTAACACTGGTTCAGCAGAATCCAAGATTACCGCTTTTAAGCAAGCTGGCGTCAAAGTTGTCTCCTTCCCTGAAGAGATTGCCACCTTGATAGCAGCTGTATTAAAGCAAAAAGGAGCGTAAAGCTCCTTTTTGGTAGCAATTAACAAAACTTACTCTTTGGTAAGCTCGTCAACTACTTTTACCGCATCACCTACTGTGCGAATACTGCGCGCAGTTTCGTCGGAAATGGTAATATCGAACTTCTCGCAAAAACCATCGATAAGGAAAAACTGGTCCATCGAATCAGCTTTGAGATCTTCAATGAAGCGCGTGTCCATGGTGATATCGTCCCCATCGATCTTGAGCACATCAACAATGACTTCCTTGACTTTTTCAAAAGTATTTTCCATCCTTTACCTCACGTCATCATTATGGATATTTTAGCAATTTTGATTGCCAAATTATAATACGATTACTATAACACAGGAAGATTATGATGGATACACATACCGCTTCACGAAAAGACGACCACTTGCGAATTAACTTGGAAAATGAGGTGAAATCCTCACTGACCAATGGCTTTGAGGCTTATCGATTTCTTCACCAAGCTCTGCCTGAAATTGACTTGGATGAAGTCGATATCAGCCTGTCACTATTTAACAAGCGTTTACGTGCTCCGCTCTTGATCTCTTCGATGACTGGTGGAACACAAAAAGCAGCCCATTTCAACCAACTTTTAGCCCGCGCTGCAAAGGAATTTGGACTAGCAATAGGTGTAGGTTCGCAACGCGCCGCGATCGAAGACTCATCTCTTGAAGATACTTTCCGCATCACCCGCCAAGAAGCACCCGACGCGCTCCTGTTTGCCAACTTAGGCGCGGTACAACTCAACATGGGCTATGGTATTCGCGAATGCCAGAGAGCGGTGGATATGCTCGCAGCCGATGCGCTCATCCTGCACCTTAACCCCCTGCAGGAAGCCTTACAGCCCGAGGGAGATACCAAATTTCGCGGCTTGCTTAGGCGCATCGAGGAAATTTGTACAAAATTACCTGTTCCGGTCATTGCCAAAGAAGTCGGCTGGGGTATTGGCGCAGCTGCAGCAAAACAACTATTGGATGCCGGCGTAGCAGCTATAGACGTAGCAGGTGCAGGTGGAACTTCCTGGTCTCAGGTGGAAATGTACCGGCAACCTGACCCGCAACGCGCTCAGATGATATCGCACTTTCAGGATTGGGGTATCCCTACAGCTCAGTGTTTAGTGGAAATCAAGCAAAACATCCCGAATGCATGTGTTTTTGCATCTGGTGGGCTTCAGAATGGGATCGATTTAGCAAAGAGCTTAGCTCTGGGTGCAACCCTCGGAGGAATCGCGGGTCCACTGCTGCGCGCTGCCAACGAAGGTTATGACCAATTGGGCAAGACGATCACGCTCATACTGGAAGAACTGCGCATCTGTATGTTTGCTACCGGTAAAAAAACTTTAGCTGAATTTGATGAATCGGTGATTGCACCTATTCATTAAGCGTTCGCTGCGTCTTAGGCAGGTTGATCGCTTTCCAGAGGTTCTACCGTGCGGGTTAAACTTTCAGAGGCTTCAATGACTTGCTGGACTTCTGCTTGATGGCTGATGCGCCTGGCTGCGACTACGAGCCCTAATGCGATCCAATAATAAGGTAAGCCGAACGTATCCATGCTAAAGCCTTCCATGATTAGCGCCAAGATAAACAATTTACCAGTAAACCCGAGTGCCCGTTCCAGTTCACTCAATCCAGATCGCTCCAATTGGACGGATTCGCGCCAATGCAGGTAAACCCAAGAGACATAAAAAGCAAAGCCTAGGATTCCCGTCTCAGCTAACAAACGCACCCACAAGTTTTTGATATTAGGGAGAATATTAAGCGTGAAGAGGTACCGCACCACCTCTGGTAAGCCATAGCCAAACTCTGGTACTAAAGCGGGGAAAAAGAAACCAGCTCCACCCAAGCCTACCCCAAACCAAGGATAGGCTAGGAAAACGCGGAAGCCAGTAATCCAGTAAATCAACCGATCAGCAAAGCTGAGTCTGCTCGCCCAACCCAAGACACCAAACTGCCTTAGGCGCTCGATGTTGAAGAGTTGCTCCATTCGGGGGTCAATACGTGAAAACACTACTCCTAAGGCTAAAACTACCACACCAAAGACCAATAGAAGCCCGACCCACATGCCAAATTTGGTTATAAAGTGTTGCGTACGGCTAATTACCTTACCAGAGCCTTCGCTGCGTTGGCTCAGCCAATGATTCATTGCCCGATCAGCAGCACTAAAAACAACGAAAGCAAACACCACTAATGTTGTCAGCCAGCCAATCCGCGAAAAACTGAGAAAAAGTACTCCCAAACCTAAGACCAACAAAATATTTTCGAAACTCAAAATACCAAAAATGCGCTTTTTCGAAATCGAAATATTTTTGACGCTGAACCCTAACCACAGCGGAATGTAGAGCGTGTTGAGCTGATGCGCCAGCCAGGAAGGCTCGAAAGCTACCCCTGTTACGCGCTGCCGGTAAAGCAAGCCACTCGAAGAGAAATATGATTGCAGCTTCCATAAGAATTGTGGATATTGACCATATACTTGCCAAGCCGTTGCCTGAACGAAGCTAGTGAGTATAGCGATCAGCCCGCCAAGGTAAATCCAGCGTAGGGTTTTCCGTAGAGTAGTTTCATCTTGAATTAAGGTAGCCGTGATCAAATAGAATCCGATGCCAAGCACTAACGTGAGTAAGCCTTCAAGCGCCTGGTGTGAAACCGAGGCATTGCGAAACGATTCAAAAGGTAAAAAAGCTGCTAATGCGGTAGTGAATCCTGCCACGAGGAGAAATACAAGCATTGGTAGGCTTTGCTTAGGAAATGAGCGGATCTTTATAAAGCGGGGTAAAAAGAAAACTAGTACGAGAATGGCTAAAAATACAGCAGAGAGTGGCGCAACTGATGCTCCATGGAAGAGCTTGGCTAAAGCGGGAAAGCTCGTAAACGGCAAGCACAATAATAATAATGCCCAGCAAACTTCCGTAAATGACTGCCAAACTTTAGGCTTCATCGGATTTTTTGTGCTTGCTTGGGATCTCATTGATTATGATGCCTATGATTAATCCAACTCCAGCTCCGCTGAGGATTAATGTCCCGCGCTGGTAATTTAGTGGATCAGCTGGAACAGCGGCTGGTTGGTATTGGCTCACGTTGAGCGCCAATGTTAAGCCTAACGACTTTGGACTTTCTTCTAAGATAATCGCATTCAAGCGCTCCATTTCTTTGGAGAGCTCTTCAGCTGTCAGAGAAAGGCAGAATGTTTTGGGTGCTCTCTTATCTTCTGCAAAACAAGCAGATAAAGCTTCATATTGGAGTTTAGCTTCCGAGAGCCGCACAGCGTGAAGATAAGCTTCATTCAAGCGGTTATAAAGGATCTCAGCCCACTCAGTAGCAACGCGTGCTGCCAACTGCGGGTCAGGGTCCTTAACCTTGATGATAGTATTCATCAGCTGGCGTTCTACACTGGTTTTTTGCTTCAAATCTTCTAAAGTGAGCTCATTCCCCTGGGCGGCTTCTGTCTCAATCAAGCGGGAAACTACCTCCGGGTAGAAGACGAGCTCACCGATATGATTAATCTGTGCATCGAGCATGATTTCCGTTAATGTACCATCTATGCGCAATTCCATGTTAGTTGTGACCAGAGCTTTGGCTTCATAGATAGGCGTGAAAAATAAGCTCAACACTCCCCCTATTAGGGCACCTAAGAGGATGCCTACAGCCACTATCAGCCAAGGTTCAAATCCCTTTTTAGACAAAAGCTTCACTTGATAGTCGAGTTCAGAATGTGTTTGTGGCAAATTTTGCATGATAATAACTCAATACGATATATTCAGAGCACGCTGCCTATTTTAACATAGTCTTTTTGGAGCCGCCTCAGCGTTGGCAGAAGTTAGCAGAATAGGGTACATTAGAGCGCAATGTCAACCCTTGATCAGGTATATAACCTAAAAATCCCTCCACATAGCCGTCTTTTTGACAACCTACAATGATTACGTCTTGTCCCGGTTGCATCTCAGTGAGGTCATCCTCGTCAAAATGGAAGAAAACCTCGGTTAAATCTGGCTGCAAAACGGTGAGGAACAATCCAATATCCTCAAGTTGGGCAAAATCTCGATAACGGGGATAAAGCATACGTCCAGTAAATACCATGCCGTTTTCTTGCTCGATGAGGTCTGATACTTGGTCTATCAGTTCTGGTTGTTGCGTGAAAATCGAACTTTGGTAAAGTGCTGCCAATGTCTTTTGCTCGTTTTGCTCGGCATAAAGCTTGGGATAGCTGACATTAATGAGAGGAATAAGGCTGGCTGCAATAAGGATAACCAAACCTGCAATAAGCACGCTTCTCCATTCATGCTGCGGGGCACTTTCTTGCGCCACAAGAGCCACAAGATTAGGTTCAGCTTGTTCCGCAGGTGATGTATTTAACTTTAAGCCACGCCAAAGCGCGGCTAGCCCAAGAAGGAAGTAAAAATAAAGTGTCCAATCTGCTGGAAGGAGGTAGCGGCTGCCGGAAGTACGGCCTAAAGCATTGGAAAGATAGTAACCCACATTTATCAACAGTGGTATTAATCCAGCCAATCGGTTTTTGTGCCAAGCAGCTGAAATTCCTAAGCCAATAAGGGTTAAATTTGCTGCAAATGCCAACCCGGTTGAAAGCGGCATTTCCCCCCTCCAAGTGACAGGTTCGTCCCAATATTCCTGACTTAGAACTGGCGTAAGTTCGAGCGGATACAGCTGAAAAGGAATGACGAAAAGAGCCTTGATTTCATTATTAAGAAAATGACCGGCGACAATTTCTGCAGCATCTTTTGGAAGTATCAGCCTAGGAGTGTTAACCAAGCGAGGCGCGACCCTAGGGCTCTTCGAGGTCTGTGGCGTTCTTACACCCAATAAGATCGGGTCATTAGCCGGTAATCCTGTTGGCGCTGGGCTTTGTTTTATGTGCAAAAACCGGGTTTGAACAACGGCTTGGATTTTATAGCTAAAAGGATCCGTTCCGTATTCTATCCGGTTATAGGCTGTCCACGGGGTAATGGCGAGTGCAAAACCTAAAATGAAGATGCCCCAAGCTGGCCAGATCTGCTTCCATTGGAATTTATAAATGAACACAGTCGCCAGCATCACACATGGGACTAGTAAGAGAGCATTTGTCCGCACCATTAATGCAAATCCCAATACAGCGCCTGATAGAATGATCCAGGGGCTTTTCTTCTGGGGCTTCTTAAACCACTTGAGCAATATCAGTGCTAACAATGCCATCAAAATCATTGTCGGGAATTCAGAGAGGTATAAGCGTGAATTCGAAACAGAAATTGCAAAGGTAGAAAAAATGGCATTGTATTCTTTCACAACCGCAAAAAGCGCTAAACTCAAACCGAACAAGCGGTGATAAAACTCTTTTCCGAGGAGATAAAGTATCACGGGGAATATGGCGAAGCAAACAATCTGCCAAGTTGTCGAAGTCAAGTAATTTTGCCCTACAAATTGGTGCAGCAAACCTAAGAAAAATGTATACAGCGGCTTCTCAGTAAAGTAAGGGTATTCCAGCCGTTCTCCGATGAGCATATACTGCCCCCCAAGATCAGTGAGCGCGGCATCACTATAGGGGTAATAATCCTGGTTAGGCGGATAAGGACCCTCAGCGAAGAAGCTATTCGAAAAGGGTGCCTGATTCCACAGCCAAGCTGCCCCAGCCCAAAGCAGCAAGCAAATTACCACGTCTAGCCAAACACCTGGCGTACGCTTGCCAGTCTTGCGTACTTTCATCTTATCTAAAATAAGGTCTCCCATAAGAACGAGGAAAATAATAAGTACCAGCTGGTTGAGCAGCACTGGCACGCCAGCCACATTCCAGTAACGGTCATCCGGATTCAGCCCGATTCTAGTAACGACGATGAGCAGCCAAATTGCAGCAATGCTTGCTAAGCAAATTAGAAAGGCTTTTTTATCTCCGCTGCCAGATGGAAGGACAATACCAAAAACGACTAAAAATAAGAGTTGGATAATACCTAAATAAATCCAAATGCTCAGTGGTTCGGTGAAATACTTAATCACCGCATTATTTGTTCCCCAAATCAAGATCATCGCTGTGGTAAGGAGCAAAAATGCCATGCACAATATCAGCATAAAACGGCGTAGACGCGGATAATCCCCAACAAGTGAGCTCTTTACGCGGTTGTATAAATCTTGAGTTGCCTTATTATGCAGGAGTAAAAAGAGTCCGAAAATAACAAGTGCTGCGGCTAAAATTAGCCATCCCAGAGTGATGATTTTTATTTGCCTTGCTGCAACCCAACCTTCTGGTGTAGTGGAGGCTCCATTTTTATAATTCAACCAAGCCAGGAGACTCAATCCTTCCAAGCCTATCAGGATAAAATACAGTGCAGGAATATACAGTTTGGTAGATTTGAGTGGCTTCATTTTTTTACCAATAGGTGTAAATATAGCTCAATTATAAGTCAACCCTGAAAGCTTATGGCATAATCAAGCCAGAGCTTTATAAAAATTATAGGTGAATCATGTCCCGCATAACCCAGCTTAATCAATCTTGCGTTCACCTGAACGCAATCCTCGGTGAAGGTCCACTCTGGAACCCTCTCGAAGCCTGTTTGTATTGGCTGGATATCGAAGCTGGGATGTTATTCAGATACCATCCTCACAATGATCATATCGAAACCTTTTCATTAGGTAAACGCGCTGGCTGCTTTGCGTTTCGTCAAAAAGGCGGTTTGATTATCGCTACCGAAAATGGATTAGCCTATTGGGATCAAAGCCATGGTCTAAGTGCCAACTTCGTTGATCTTTATCCATCAGATGCTGCCAATATGATGAATGACGGACGTGTGGATGCTGCTGGCAGCTTTTGGGTGGGGAGTAAGGGACCCACCAGTTCATCTGCCCTCTTCCGCTTAGACCCAAACGGAATGGTGAGCACAATTTTAGAAGGTGTCACAATTTCCAATGGCATCGACTGGAGCCCAGATAACCGCTATTGTTACTATGTTGATTCTGGTGCAGCCACTCTCTATCGCTATCGATTCGATCTAGAGCAAGGTATGCTATACGCACCCGAAGTATTTTTTCAACCTAGTGAGGCAGCTCGCCCATCAACGCCAGACGGGTTATGCGTAGACCGAGCCGGTAATATCTGGGTGGCGATTTGGGATGGTGGCTGCGTGCTACAGCTTTCACCAGAGGGTGAAGTACTCCAGGAGGTGCGCCTGCCTGTCAGCCGCCCAACATCGCTCACTTTCGGTGGCGAAGATTTGTGCGATTTGTATATTACTTCAGCTTCCACCGAGCTTAGCCCTGACACATTGGCTTCACAGCCCTTAGCCGGAGACCTTTTTCACCTTCGCACCCAAATTCCTGGGCGCCTGCCAAATTTCTACCGCGGATAGGACTTCAGCCCCTCAATCATCCTCTTCAATTTCACCTGTTTTCTCATAACGCAAGCGCTCATGTGTCTCTAAAATGCGTTTACGCATGCGTAAGCTTTGTGGTGTCACTTCCAAAAGTTCATCCGGACCAATATACTCGATCATCTCATCCAAGCTGAGCATCCGCGGAGGATTGAGTTTATCCTCCAAGTCACGAATGGATTGGCGCATGTTCGTTAGATGTTTCTTCTTTGCTACGTTGATGGATAAATCCTGCGGTCTTGGCGTTTCACCTACGATCATACCTTCATAGACGGGAACACCCGGCCCAACAAAAAGTTGACCCCGCTGCTCAGCATTCCTCAAGCCAAAAGTGGTGGTGACTCCGGTCTCCCGCGCGACGATAGAGCTGGCTTGTTTTGTTTCAATCGGTCCTTCTAGAGGTCGAAGTCCAATATAGAATGAGTTCAACACGCCTTTTCCGCGCGTGATTGTAAGGAACTTGTAACGGAAACCTAGTAACCCCCGAGTCGGCATTTCATAAGTCAGATGCACGGTGTTATCCGGGTTATTGGTCATATTCGTCATCTTGCCGCGCCGCTGACCAAGCAACTCAACCACCGCCCCCACATACTCTGGATCCACATCCACATGCACTTCCTCAAAAGGTTCGACCTTTTTACCATCTTCATCGGTAACTACGATTGCTTCGGGGCGGGAAACCTGAAATTCATAGCCTTCGCGTCGCATGGTTTCGATGAGAATGCCCAAGTGCAATTCACCTCTTCCGGAGACGAGAAAGACATCGTTTGCGTCGGTTTGCTCCACACGCAAGGCAATATTCGTACGCAATTCATCTTGTAGCCTTTCCCATAGCTTGCGAGATGTACTCCACTTCCCCTCCTGACCTGAAAATGGTGACGTGTTAACTCCAAATGTCATTTGCACCGTCGGCTGCTGCACTTTGATTATAGGTAACGCCACCGGATTTTCGGGATCAGCTAAAGTCTCTCCAATTTGGATATCCTTGAGTCCTCCAATGGTAATAATCTCTCCAGCCTCCACATGATCAACCAGCACCTTATCTAAGCCCTGGAATGCATACACATAGCGCGCTTGCACCTTTTCAAGGCTGCCATCATGCTTAATGCGTGCTAACATTTGACCAGTGGTCAATTTACCGGCGTGAATGCGTCCTACGGCAGTAACCCCGCTGTATTCATCGTAGCCAAGGTTGGTAACGAGCATTTGAAAAGGTGCCTCTAGATCTACCTTTGGCGCTGGAATGTTATCCAATATACACATAAACAAAGCATGCAGATCATTGTCTAGATTAGGGGTAAGCCCTGCTTTGCCTTCCAGCCCATTGGCATAGATAATCGGAAAATCTGTCAATTCATCACTTGCGCCTAATTCCACAAACAGGTCAAAGGTGTTATTTATCGCGTTTTCAACATCGGCGTCCTTACGGTCCAGTTTATTGATCACCACAATCGTTTTCAGGTTTTTAGCGATGGCTTGCTTGAGCACAAAGCGTGTTTGTGGTTTAGGTCCTTCAGCAGCGTCTACCAAAAGGAGGACGCCATCCACCATGTTCATAATGCGCTCTACCTCTCCACCAAAATCGGCATGACCAGGTGTATCGACGATATTGATTTTTACCAATTCGCCAGTTTTGGGGTTGGGTATGCTGATCGCAGTGTTTTTTGCTAAGATCGTAATTCCACGCTCTCGCTCCAGGTCGTTTGAATCCATGATGCGTTCCTGTACGCGCTGATTTTCGCGGAAAATCTTCGCTTGGCGCAGCATCGAATCTATTAGCGTCGTCTTTCCATGGTCAACATGGGCAATAATGGCAATATTGCGTAGGTCAGTTCTTTCAGTAATCAATTAATCCTCTTCTTCTCACGTATAAAAAAACCCGGTTGCCCGGGTTTTGATGTTCATCATAATCCTATCACGCCGTGAAAATACGGCGGTCTTTCCACCCGGTCTTGTGTGATCTCGATGGCTTTTTTTAAGCGCTCTTTCGCCTGAATGAGTTTTTCATAATCATTGGCGTGAATCTCAAACACTGTCTGACCTGCCTGAACTTGATCGCCAATTTTGGCATAAACCATGATCCCCACTGCCGGATCGATCGGATCGCCTTTCTTTTCTCTGCCAGCGCCCAATTGGACCGAGGTTTCACCCACTTCCCTAGCGTTTACGCTGTTTACCCAGCCGCTTTTTTCAGCCAAAACAGGCTCAATAAACTTAGCCTTAGGCAGTTTATCGAGGTTGTCAATGGTGCTCACATCACCATGTTGTGCGATAACCAGCTCTCGGAACTTCCGCAAACCACTGCCATCCTGCATTGCTCGCTCAGCCATAGCTAAGCCTGTTTCTATATCAGCTGCTTTCTGCCCTAAAATGAGCATATATGCAGCCAAATGCAGGCAGTGATAGCGATAATCCTCAGGACCTACGCCATGCAGCATTTCAATTGCTTCTCGGAGCTCGAGAGCATTTCCTACAGCATTACCCAGCGGTTGGTCCATAGGCGAAAGCACAGCGATGACTCGCCTGCCGCTGAGCTCCCCAATGGCAACCATTTCCTCAGCAAGTTCACGCGCCTTTTCTAAAGTAGGCATAAATGCGCCTTTACCTACTTTGACGTCTAAAACAATCGCATGCGCTCCTGCGGCGATCTTCTTGCTCATGATGGAGGAAGCGATAAGGGGAATGGATTCTACCGTACCGGTGACGTCTCGCAGCGCGTAAAGCTTGCCATCCGCTGGTGCTAAGTCCGCACTTTGACCGGTCAAGACAATGCCGATCTCTTTGAGTTGGCGGATAAATTCTTCTGTAGTTAGATCGAGTTTAATCCCGGGAATTGATTCCAGCTTATCGATAGTCCCACCGCTAAAACCTAAGCCACGACCAGACATTTTCCCGACCGGTAAACCGCAAGCAGCAACAAGCGGTGCAACGGTAAGGGTTGTTTTATCCCCTACTCCACCAGTGGAATGCTTGTCTACCACGATAGGTGCTGCTTGGCTGAGGTCTAGAATCTCGCCAGAGTGCGCCATAGCCATTGTAAGGTCGGTCGTTTCCTGATGGGTCATACCATTCAGCGTAACTGCCATCGCAAAGGCTGCCATTTGATAATCTGGGATTGTGCCTTGAGTATAGCCTTGAATTAAAAACTCAAGCTCATCTTTGGTCAGCACAAGCTTATCCCGTTTTTTAATGATTAAATCAACAGCACGCATTTGTTTTTTGACCTTATGATTGTTTTTGATCCTCAGTAGGATAAACGCTCACCTTGCGGTAAGGTTCCTCTCCAGTAGATTCAGTATAAACCTTTGCGTTTTCTCGCAACGCCATGTGTATAATACGGCGTTCATTCGGGGGCATAGGTTCTAAGACTTGCTTACGCCCTGTCTTTTCCACCTGATCTGCTGCTCGACGGGCTAACTTCCGTAATTCATTCTCTCGTCTGATTCGATAATGCTGCACGTCGACTTGAATTGGGACCCAATAGCCCAATTTATGGGCAATAATGAGGCTAAGAAGGTACTGAAGCGCATTAAGGGTTTCTGCCTTGCGGCCGATAAGGAAGCTTAAGTCTTCTCCTTCGATATTCACCGAAATCACAGGTTTTTCGTCTGCTTCAGTTTCAGCAAAACCTACGCTCACACCCGCTTTGACCCCCATCTTCTCTAACAGTTCTAGCGTTGTCTCTTTGGCAACCTGTTGTTCAATTGAGGTTTTTTCTTGTCCAGTTTCTGGTGTCGCAATTGGTTTAATTTCCTTGGGTGCTTCTTCCATCACAGGCTGTGGAACAGACTGTACAGACGCGGAACCATTGTAAATCGTGCGGTTTGGATCTTTGACTGTCAAGCGAATGCGTGCCTGGCGTGTGGCAAAATGAAAAATGTTGCGTTTGCCTTCATCCAACACTTCGATTTCCACATCGTCTTTGGAAAGGCCCATCTCTGAAAGGCCTTTATCGATCGCCTCCTCAACGGTAGGTGCGATCACCTCTAAGGTTGGTTTATTCTCATTCATCAAGCTACCCCATTATTACTTCTTCTTGCGTTTTTGTGGTGGTCTCTGCTGCTTCACTGCGGCGCGTGCCGAAGGTTTCGGTTCAGGTTTCTGTGGTTCGAGGATCGGTTCGTCGTCTGGCACTTCAAGTACCGCGGCGGGTAAGGTGGATGCAGGCACGACTGCCGGCTTAGGCTTTATAAAGGGGAGTATCTTGGACCAATCTGTCGTACCCTGGATCGAATATTGAACAATTGTGGCAACGTTGCTGGCTAAAAAGTACAGCGCTAACCCAGAGGCAAGCGTGAAAGAAATCCAGCCCATAAGCAAGGGCATATACAGATTCATACTCTTAGACATCGCTGCTGCCTGGTCGTTTGCTCCGCCAGAAGGTGGTGCCATCACTTTACCTTGAATCCAAGTCGTTAAAACTACAAGGATTGTGAGCACCGGTATAGGGACCCCGCCCACCACGAGCCTTTCGGGTTGACCTAGATCCATCCACAAGAAGTGGTTCTGAACAGGCAAAAGCTTGCTGGAATCCAGGAATGGATAAATCATGCGCTCTAGTTTAATTAATTCCAATGGTGTGGTAGCCATCACTTTCATAATGCTTTGGTAAAGCCCAATAATAATAGGCAGTTGAATAATCGTAGGCAAACAGGAACCCAAAGGGTTCACTTTAGCTTCGCGATAAAGCTTCATTTGCTCTTCGGCGAGCTTTTCGCGGTTATCTTTATACTTTTCCACCATCTTTTTATAGCGTGGACTGTTTTGCAACTCAGTCATCGCTCGCGTTTGTTTGATTTGTTTAGCTGTAAGGGGGTAAGTAACTAACTTAATCAACAAAGTAAATAAAATGATGGCAATACCAAAATTTTTGACCCCGAGGGTAATTCCCAACAAAATATTTGTAAAGGGTTGAACAATAATTGTATCCCACATAACTTTCTTTTCCTTTTATTTTCCGGGCGTAAATGACCAGACTAAATTGCCGTTGAGATCAAAGGCTTGAAGCAACACGCTGCCCTTTACACCAATGAAAATCTTATCGCCGGCTAGGATAGGTGTTGAATACACCTGACCCTCTATAGTGCGGGTCCAAACGGGAGCACGATCGCTCATATTGTAGACAGTTAGTGTGCCGTCCTCGCGGACAATAACGAAACTGCTTTCCAGAGGAAGGATGCCGGCTGTAACGTTGCCGCCTGCGTCCAAAGCCCAATTCACAGAACCGTCAGCGGGGTTCAAGCCAAAAATCTTTCCGCTTTCATCTGAAAAAACAACGCTGCCATCGAACATCACCGGAGTTGCCCACACGCTGGATAATTCACCATTATTGTTGAACGCCCAGAGAATTTCCCCGCTTTGGCTGTCCACCGCAGTAAGAACCTTACCCATGCTGCCCACATACAATGCACCGTTCTCAGCATCGTAATAAGGTGCAGAAACTAAGGCTCCATTCAGTTTGGTTTTCCAGATGATGTCACCTGTAGCGATATCTAATGCAACTAAGTGGTGATCCATCGAGCTAATGTAAACCTTATCCTCCACAACGATAGGTTCCGCTAAGAAACCAAATTCACTGGAATACGTCCATACTAACGTTCCATCAACGGTCAGACAATAGACGTTACGGTCAAGGTTTGGTGCAATGATATGAGTGCCATCGGTGGCTGCTTTAGCTTCGAACCATCCTTTTGCCTCGCTAAATATCCAATCTACACTGCCATTTTCGATTGAAAGCCGCTGGAATCTGTTGGCGAGATCCCCAACATACAACTTTCCATCTGCCAATAGAGGAGGCGCATAAAAAGCGATCTGAGCTGATGCATTTTGCGGGTAGCGCCAAACTTCCGTACCCGTAGCCGCATCGATTTTATACACAAATTGCTGGTAAGAAACGTAGGCTGCAGTTTCATCTGCGCTTACGCCAGGCGTGCCATCAGCGCGTGGGCCCATAGCACAGCCGCCTAACACCAAAGCGGCTAAGACCAGCATCAAGATTAAACCAAAATGTTTCTTCATATTACTCCAAAAATTCATGGGACCGGATCGTAACCACCATGACTAAACGGGTTACAGCGCAAAATGCGTTTAAATGCCATCCAGCTTCCTTTGATTGCACCATATTTATATACTGCTTGATAACCGTAATGTGAACAAGTCGGGTAGTAGCGGCAAGTATTAGGCGGCAAGGTTGGCGAAACGACAATCTGATACGCTCTGATAAGCAGCAAAATAAACAGACGCGGAAGGTTTTTCAGCGTAATAGGCAGATCCTTAAGAGGAGGATCGATATGGCTATGTTCCGTTACCAGTATGGTTTGTTCCGTCATCAGTTTGTTTTCTGTTTAAGCCTGCCCGTACAAGCAGCTTCTGGAAAGATTGGTCAACCTCGGATGGAGTAGACACAAGAAGGTGCTTTCGGGCAACTATCAAGATATCAAATCCAGGTTTGATTTCTGCCCAGAATTGCGCTAAGCGCGCACGTAATATTCGCTTGCAGCGGTTGCGCTGCACTGCACCACCTACGGCTTTACTTGCTAGCACAGCTGCACGGGAATAATCTAATCCGTTTGGCAGGAACACCAAAGCCATCCGCTCGTCCGAAACGGATTGACCGCTCTGACGGATGGCTCGGATTTCCTGCGAGCTCTTGATACAAGTTATGGATTTGCGCAATTTTTCTGGGCACAATCAAACCTAACTTTTTTACCAGCGCACCCGCTTGACGTGATTGTTTACCTTTGGTGTAAGCTGATGGCGACCACGTAAGCGCCGGCGCTTGAGCACCTGCTTTCCATCGCTCGTAGCCATGCGGGCACGAAAGCCATGCACGCGTGCGCGTCGGCGGACTTTGGGTTGATAAGTTCGTTTGGGCATTTCAATAATCCTTTCAGGCTCCTGCACACCAAAGATTTATGGTTGCAGGTTTTTTTATATTTTTAACCTTTTGATTTTACCTGATTAGTCTGAATTGCGTCAAGCGCAAGTTGTGCGTGGGTTGTGCGGGGGGTGTGCTGGGTGTGCAGCGGTGTTTATATCTAAAGCAATTCTGCAAGCCCTTAAATTACCTCCCCCGTAAGTAAGCCCTCAGGCTCCAACGCAGTGATACGCGTTAGCGTGATCGTGTTTGTAAGGTCCACATTGCTTTGGGTTCGCACACGGAAAAAGTCTGGCGTCAAGCCGGTGTAGCATATCTGGCTGCCATCCTCTTTGCCTCGCTCCCACAACACTTTTGTCTCACTGCCGATTTTACCCGTTTGGATTGCGCGCGTTTTCATCTGCAGTAATTCGCGTACACGCTTAGCGCGCATGTGGCTGATCGCAGCTGGGATCTGCTCCTCAAACTTGGCTGCGGGCGTGCCAGGCATCGGTGAAAACTTAAAGACATGCCCTCCTGAAAAAGGCATCTCCGCGATAAATTGGAACGTTTCCTCAAAAAGAGCATCCGTTTCACCTGGAAAACCTACAATAATATCCGTTGTGATTGCCAGTTCTGGCAGGCGTTTACTAATACTTTCGATCAGCTCGCGATACCGCGCGATCGTAATTGGACGCGCCATACGTTTCAGGATAGTATCGCTGCCGCTTTGCAATGGAAGATGCAGATGCGGGCAAAGGCGCGTATCTTCAAAAGAAGCCAATAAGCCCTCATTTACGTCCCAAGGTTCAATCGAAGAAATCCGAATCCTTGGTACATTGGTGTGAAGCAGTATCGCTTCAATTAAATCGGAAATCCTCACATTACCTTCCAAATCTTTCCCCCAGGCACCAATTTGCACACCGGTAAGCACCACTTCTTGCACGCCTAAGTCTTCAGACTGAGCGATTTGCCGCACAACCTCCTCGGCGGGGATACTTCTGGATTTTCCGCGGGCGATGCGCGTGAGGCAGTAACTGCAGGCATTGTTGCAGCCTTCCTGAACTTTGATGAAGCTGCGTGTTCGTGAACGGCTGCCTAAATCCGGCTTTACAAATTCCTCACGAATAACAGCACTTCCATTTTCCCCATTGTTGAACCGCTGTAGAACCAATTCTCTATTTTCGGGTGTAAATATAGCGTCGCTGCCGACTAATTCTGCTGAAACCTGAGGAAAAGCACTCACCCAACAACCCATTGCCAGCACCTTAGCCCCAGTTGAGCGCTGGTAATGGCGCACCATCTTGCGCGAATCGGCTGCAGCTTTCGCTGTCACGCAGCAGGTGTTGATCAGCACATAATCAGCCTCAGTGGGGTTCGCGACGATTTCCTGTCCACGGGCAGCCAAGTCTAATGCCATTCGCTCAATCTCTGCCTGATTGAGCCGGCAGCCAACCATATCCAAATAAACTTTCATCTTAGCGTTTAATCACGGAAAAATCTGAGAAAACGATGGCAGCATCTCCCTCCGCACGCGTTTCTACTATCATCCCCACCTTGCCAGTTGGAAAACTGGTGTCCTTAACAGTTTGCAGCATTTGACCGTTGACGCTTAAGGAGAGCTCATTCCCGCTACAGATAGCTTCAATTTGGTTTAGAGCACTTCCAAGGTTGATTTGCTCACTGTAAGTAAATTGGTCGCTGCCCAATAGCGTTTCATCTCCATTTTCCACTTTCATGATGGCATAATAGCCGTCGCTGCTAATGAGAAAGCTATAAAAGTTATCTTCATTTCTAAAGCGGCAGATAAGACCGAAATTCGTATCTTCCGGTCCGCTAATTTTCTCGGTTTTAACCCTAATTTCTGTATCGCTGAGCGGCAAATCGACAACTGACCATGCACGCGAATTTTGGGTTTTTACTGAAATTAAGTAACCACCCGCCGAATAACCCTTGAGCTCATAAGGCGAATTAACCTTCTCCCAGCCAGTCGATTGATCAGAAAAATCATCCTGGAAAATTACCTCTCCAGGCTCCAGCCACGGCAGCTTATCGAAGCTCAAGCTGGAGGGAGCACAGCCACTTAGCATCAGCGCTGCCAAAAGGAGAAGGAGACTCAATCTTTTCGATTTCATCTCCTTCATCATACCAAATTTTTTGACTCTGGACAATTTTTTTAGATTAAAGAGTCTCCAAATAGCGGCTCACTTCCCAATCCGAAACATGGATGCGGTAAGCCTCCCATTCAGCCAGGCGTGAATCGATAAACTTTTCTGTGAGGGGTTTTCCAAAAGCTGCTTGCAAGATTTCATCCTTTTGAAACTCATCTAAAGCTTCTTTGAGTGAGCCAGGCAGCATCTCAATGCCTAACTCTTCACGTTCTGCTGCATTTAACTCATACACGTTGATATTGTTGAGCGGTTTCGGACAGGATAACCCTTGATCAATACCATCCAAACCAGCAGCTAACATTGCATTGAAGGCTAAGTATGGATTCGCTGAAGGATCAGGGCAGCGTAATTCTATGCGCACACCATTGTTATTCCCATGGTTTACTCGAGGAATGCGAATGAGCGCTGAGCGATTGACCTCTGCCCAGCCAATATATACTGGTGCCTCGTAACCCGGGACTAGGCGCTTATACGAATTGACGCTCGGTGCCACTACAGCGCTAAATGCTTTGGCGTGGCGGAGTTGACCTGCAATGAAGTTGTAAGCTAACGCGGATAAATGTGCAGGGTCGCTTCCATCATAAAACAGGTTCTTCCCATCCGCACTTACTGATTGATGGCAATGCATACCTGATCCGTTTATGCCGAAAACTGGCTTTGGCATAAACGAAGCGATCAAGCCATGTCTCATCGCAATCGCTTTAACCGTTGACTTAAAAGTCTGCACATTATCTGCGGTTTTAAGGGCTTCATCAAAGCGGAAATCAATTTCATGCTGTCCTAAAGCCACCTCATGATGGCCTACCTCAATATCCAAACCCATGGTCTTCAAGGCGGACATAATCTCAGTTCGCACAATTAGCGCTTGATCATTGGGGGAAAAATCAAAATAGCTGCCCACATCATAGGGCACAGGGTGAATATGCTCCGGACCGTTGCGTAAGAACAAAAAGAATTCTGGCTCAGGACCGATATTAAAGGTCCATCCGCGTTCCTCTTTGAGTTTTTTCAGGTTTGCTTTCAGCCTGCCGCGCGGATCACCTTCGAATGGTTCGCCATTAGGTTTGTGTACATCGCATAGCACCCTGGCGCGTTTGTTTTCTTCTGGTGACCAAGGCAGCACAGCGTAAGTATCCGCATCCACCGACAAGTGCATATCGCTTTCCTGAATACGCGTAAAGCCCTCGATTGAAGAACCATCAAACCAAATGCCATTATCCAAACATTCAGCTAAACGATCCGCCGGTCCATCTAAAGATTTGACCGCCCCATTGATATCTGTAAATTGGTAGGAAATAAACTTGATGTGGTCTTCTTTGACCCGTTTTAATAAATCTTTGGCATCCATAAAATCTCCTGTTATAGTGTTAATACGCTTCAGGCAAAAAGCCGTGAAGCTTGATAAGGTCACTACACTGGATTTTGTGCCGAAAGTCACCTTCCGGTTTTGGAACCGCTTAGGAGAGAAAGATAGAAACCCGTGATAGATTTCGGAGGCATCCGCTGATCACTCGATTTTTCCCGGAGACCGGGTTAACACTCTTTTCGCAAAGAGGAACCTCCACCTCGTTATCTCATTTAGATGAGACTCAGCCGCTATATCTTCTTTTATTCATTTGTCAACTCAGCCCCCTATATAAAAACCTCCCCGCCATGCCGTGTGCGGAAAGGTTTTGAACCTGTGAGACACAGGATGGCCCTTCCTGCGGGATCAGTCTTGACCGAAGTCTACCACCTCACCTCACACGAGATCAGGCCCTTTTTTAAAGTGTTGGTACAAAACTTCAGAGGCCGCATCACGAACACAGCAGGGTACTTATCTTATACCATGTTTCTATTTTGTTGTGAAGTCCTATCCAGCTTTTGTCAAACTCCTATTCAGCTAAAGTATTTTTTCATATCAGACCGTGATATAAATAGACTGTGAAAAATGTCCGCCTTTTCATTGCAATGGATTTTTCCAGCCAGATTATCCTAGAGGTCACTAATTTTCAAAATCAACTCCGCAGAGAGCTGAGCAATGTACCGATTCGTTGGGTTGCTCCAGAGACGATGCATCTAACCTTGCAATTTTTAGGCGAGGTACCTCAAAATCAAATTCCTGCCATCCAGGAGGCAATTTCAACAAGCGCTGCTGGCTTTTCAGCCGTTCCAGTACACATTGGCAGCATCGGAAGTTTTCCATCCTTTAAAAAGCCTCAGGTATTGTGGTTAGGATTATCTTCTAATCAAACACTGAAAAAAATTGCTACCCAACTTCAAGCTGCTCTTCAACCTTTAGGGTTCAAACCGGAAAAGGAATTTATGCCTCACCTCACCTTGGGTCGGTTGAACAAGATGGCTACCCGAGAACAGCAGAATTTGGTGAGTGCCGTCTTAGCCCGCTGGCAAAGCGTGGATATCGGGGAGGACCGGATGCGGGAGGTCATTTTGTATCAAAGTGACCTCACCCAAAGAGGTCCAATCTATACAGCTCTCTTTCGCTTTCCTTTGAAAAATGTGTTAAACTAACGCTGAGGTGTTATCTGGAAGCAATAGATTTATCCCATAAAATTGTCGATTATCTCGAAGATAAATTAGCAGAAGACATATTATTACTAGACTTACGCGGCGTATCAGATTTTACGGATTTCTTTGTTTTAGCCTCTGGCACTAGCGACCGTATGCTTGCCAGCCTAGTTGATGCAGTTACCGAAAAGACGCGCGAACAAGGCGTGCTGAAACCATATATCGAAGGAAACCCAGATTGCGGCTGGATGGTCTTGGACTATGGTTCAGTCGTTGTTCATTTACTTTCCCCACAAATGCGAGATTATTACCAGCTCGAAGAGCTCTGGCGCAGAGGCAAAGTTGTCCTCCACTTGCAGTAAAACAGCTCCCTTCCGGGAGCTGTTTTTACACAAAGGTCGCTCTTATCCTACTAAGTTAAGCTCTTTTAGAATTTCTTCTGCGTGCTGATCAGGTTTAACCTTTTCATAGATCTTGATGATTTTGCCATCCTCATCAATTACAAAGGTGGTACGGGCAATACCGTAATATTCTTTACCCATCATCTTCTTGAGCTGCCAAACTCCATACATTTCGCTCACCTGATGTTCTGTATCAGCTAAGAGCAAAAATGGTAGCGAATGCTTTTCCTGGAATTTGGCATGGGAGTCGGAATCATCAGCGCTGACGCCTAATATCTCAAAGCCGTGTTCTCGGAAGATTTGGTAATTATCTCTAAAATTACAAGCTTCAGTGGTGCAACCGGGGGTGTTATCCTTGGGATAAAAATACAAGATTATCTTTTTCCCACGAAAATCACTCAGCTTGTGGGTTTCGTTGAATTGGTCCTTCAATTCAAAATCGGGGGCAACATCGCCAACTTTTAGTTTCATTAATACTCCTTTCGAATGCTTGTTTAACATCAATAGTTTCAAACTAATGCGCTAAAAATGCAAATAAAAGAATATACAAGATGCCTAAATATTGGGTAATGGCGGTTGCTTTAAGTAAACCCCAGTTTGGGCGCATGCCACCAGCGATTCTTTGAAGCTGCCAAATCTCAAACAGACTTACGCTCATCATTAATAACACCGGCCAAGCTATTACCCACGCACCGCTAATGTATAGATAAAACCCTAAACCTAGATAGCCTAAGGCAACCAAAATGTGGTGTAAGGTCATTCCATGCTCCCAACCTATGCTAACAAGCAGGGCTTGCTGACCTTTTTTGAGATCTTCTCCGTAAGTCTCAAATTGCAAACTGGTTTGTGAAGCCAAATAGAAAAATAACAAGGGTAAGCTGAGAAAAAACAAGATAGGGGTTGAATCCAATTTCGCCAGGGATGCCCCCCAAAAAAGCAATACAGGAGAGATAATGATGCCATCTGTCATCCAGCGGTAAGGCATACTCCATTGGTTTAAGTTCTTGGAGACATTCATTAATATTCCAACAGCGAGCAATAAGAACCAGACCCAATTGGGAGATCGTAAACCTCCGGAAAGTGAAATGAAATACACACAGAGCAGCAACGCAGCAAACAAGAAAAACAGGAAAAATACAAGTTCCGGTGAACGCAATCGTCTGGAGCGTTGAAGCGTAGAAAAAACATTTATCTTAGAGCGAGAAAGGTAAGCATAGGTTCTCTCCAATAGATAGAAACCAAAAAAGATTAACAAGCCTAAAAAATAGGTTGTCGTATTCCAAGCTTGACCCGCTTGAACGGCTAATACAGTTCCTAACGTGTATGTGAAAACCCCAGATGCCAGAAAAAAGCCATTTATCTCTTTGAAAATTGCTCGAATCTCTTTCATAGCGAGATTTTAGCATAAGGCAGCCCATTTTTCCTACTAGGGTTATCCTGATGTTATAATCTACGCATCTGGTAAAGCCATGAAAGCACACCGTATTCTTCTTCCCCTACTAGTCTGTTTATTGTTTATCACAGGAACTAGCGCTGTTCTTTCCAAAGATACCAAGTCCATTTCTTTAGATTTAATTTCACCCGTAGGCTGCCCGCTAACCGGCTGCGCTGCTGGTCAACGGCTCAACTATCGCCTCACATTTCCGGTAAATCCGATTTTCACAACTGGTGAAAATGTGATGGTGTGCGTTACCTCTTCTGGCGGAAGCACTTCCCCCGGTGTGACCCTGATTGACTTCAGTACTGGATATGTTTCAGCGCAAGGTTTAGTCAGCGGTGCGACTTATAATCCTATCCTCAACTGCGATGGAAACGTTTTTAGCGGTGAGGATCTTGTGGTGAGCGTTGCAGCCCAACTGAGCAGCAGCTTATCAGACCAGCTCAACTTAGCCGTGCGCCTCCACAGGTTGGCAGACAGTAATGGCAGCATTCGCTACCATCTTTTCGAAAAGAACTCCACTGGAAACTGGATTGAAAAAGAAATGACCTCTGCGTCAATCACAGTGGCAGCTTCTCAGGTAAATACTGCCTATGTGGCTGAAACCAGTGATGATTGCAATTTGGAAGCGCCCTGTTTCATCAACAGTGGCGACGATCTTCCAAGCGGATTAGGTACCGGTCTTAAGGATGCTATTGACGCTTTACCAGCAGGCACATCTGCAAACCCAATCAGCATCACAATACTCGGTGATTATCCCGTCAAAACGCGAGAAGTATTGCTAGACCGTCCGAATATAATCATCCAAGGGCGCGCTGGCAGCAAACTAACCGCTGCAGGTTCTACTTGCACAGAACCGCTCTTAGGTATTACGAGTGGGGTGACTATCCAAAACCTCGCGATTGACGATGGCGAGTGTACCAGCGTTTCGCGCAACCTCATCCGCATCAATAGCAGTTTACCTGTAACAATTCAACGCAGCACATTACAAAATGGCGCTCATGCCATTCTCTATGAGGATAATAGCGGTAACTTGCTTGTGCAGTTTAACCACTTCACCAATAACGTGGGGAATGCAATCCGCCGCGTTGGAACGAATAACGCCGGTAAGCTGACAGCCGTGGCGAATAACATCCTAGGCAACACTTGGGCACCTGTTGTGGAATGTGGCAGCCCCGCTAAAGGAGTCGTTGACCATAATTTTTGGGGGGCTGGGATCGCACCAGCGGCAGCTTCTAATAACTGCACCTTTACTGCAGGTGCACAATTAGGTGCAGCTGTCTTAACCCAAACCACAGGCGTCTTAGGCGAGCTGGTCCAAGTCCGGACAACGAGCACGAGCCTTTTTAGCGGAGATCTCTCGGTGCGCCGCTCGACAGGCAGTGATTACACGCTTTATGTAGTCAATCACGGGCAGGGCTCCGAGATTAATATTCCTTTCCTCAATCATGGCACCGATCCCATTACCGCTTGCGGTAATTTCTACGACATCTTCTTAGCCTCCGCTTTACCCCAAGGGTCGGATCTCATTGCTTCGTTCAAATACAATCTTAATAGCTCCTGCCAAGCAGTGATTGAAACGCAAAATTATTGTGGTCAGGAAGTTGATCCATCCCTATACCCGCTCTGGTGGTTTGATCCTAAGACAGAGCTCACAGAAAGTTGGGGACGTGTTGGCCAAAGTCAATCCGGACAACCGGGGCAATCGGTTGTTTGCAATACTACTCAAAAAACAATTACGATGACGATTGATGATACTGGGCGTCCGAACCTTACTCAGGACATGAACCAAACTCCTTTTATTGTCGGCTTGCCACTACCTCAGGGTGTAGAGCTCACCGAAGAGGGGTTTACAGGCAGCTATCATTACAATCAAGCAGATCTAACTTGGACAACTCTCAGTGAAAACGCGATTGGTGGCTTTCACATTTTGCGTAGTGAAAATATCAATGGTCCGTACTTACGTATCTCCGGTCTTATCGAAGGAATCGGCAATCCTTTTTTGGGTGGGATCTATGCCTATACAGATGCTCCTCTCCAAACCGGTAAAACTTACTACTACAAACTTGAGGTCGTTGATAGTGAAGATTTAACCCTCCAGCTTTTTGGTCCGATCACCATCACGACAGCCACACCAACGCCGACCTTCACCCACACATTTACAATCACACCTACCCCAACAATCACGCTCACTCCAACAGAAACCCTGACACCAACAGTAACCCTTACGAGTACGATCACCTTAACCCCCACAAAAACTCCTACCAGAACACCTACACCTACCCGAACCTCTTATGTTTACCGGTCGCCTACGAGCCGCTACAGAACTTCCACGCCCACACCTGTGCGCACAGCCACATCCCGTTACCAAACTGCCACAATAACAAGAACTAGTACTCTCCTAGAACCGACGCGACCCACCCAAGAATGGACTAGTACCTCCTCTTCATATCCCCTTCCTGGAGAGGAACAACCAACCCTCGGTACTCCTACGCCTACGCACGAACAAGTGCCTAGTGGAACGATAACCTTAGCATCCCCCAGTGCCACAATAGTCATCACGGGCAATTATTTAGAAAAGACAAATCGGTATCAATCGTTTGCTTGGTGGGGTATCCTTCTCGGGGTAGTTTTGGTCCTTGGGGCAGGAGGTTATTTTGTTTGGCTTAAGCAAAAGCAAAAATAATCCGATTTTTTGACTTTTAATTTTAGTTATGCTATTCTATCCGGTAGAAAATCACAGGGATTAGGAATACGATTTATGCAGCATGAACGCGTCTCAGAAAACGTTTATTGGTTTCAGAGTGATATTTATGCTCAGGTAACAGCCAGCGTTATCCTTGGACCACAATGGGCTGTACTGATTGACACGCTTATTCCTCAAGAAACAGAGGAGTTGCGAGATTACATCGTGAACGAATTGATGGTTCCGGTAAAATATATCGTCAATACTCACCATCACGCTGATCACAGCTGGGGAAATTGTTTTTTTCCTGGCGCAATCGTAATTGGCCATACCCTCTGCCATGAATTAATGATTACGCGGAGCAGTTCTGCTTTAGCCGAAGCAGGCCAGACCAGCCAGTTTTATCGTGAACTTGACATTATTCCCCCCCATATTACCTTTTCCGAAGGAAGTTTAAGCTTACGCGTAGGGAAGAAACAACTCCAGATTTTCCCCACACCCGGTCATACTCCTGATAGTATTTCCGTTTTACTCGAAGATGAGCGCATCCTTTTTGCGGGGGATGCCTTTATGCCCCTCCCTTATGTAGTCGGCGGAGATGCTGAAATCTTAGCCGAAACGATCCGAAAAATTGGCAGCCTCGGGCTTGAGAATATCGTTCAAGGTCATGGCGATATCATCCTACGCGGTGAGATTGAAGAGTCGGTCAAATCCAATTTGGATTATTTGCACGTGATTCAGAGAGTAGCAAAAACGGCTGCCCGACGTAAAAACCAGGTTAGATACCTCGAACAACACGATATTGAGGCTTGCGGAAAAAGCCGTGTAGCATTGGCTGGAACTGCGCAAGAGCTCCATCGTAAGAACTTAATCTGGCTCACACAACTTTATCAATCCCAATTGAATCAAGAAAGTGAGCCAACTTAAGCGAATATCAATATGATGAGCAGGGTTAAACCAAGCATCAACGCTGGCTCAAGGATAAGGTCAGACTTGTTCAAGCGTTGTATAAACCCACATGCCAAGCTAATCAACACGTAGAGCGCCCCCGTGAGCAGCAAACCATACTGCACTGGGTTGAGAAAAAAGTAGTGCAGACCAATAGCCGTCTGCGCACTCATGAGTGCGACTGCCAGAGCATATTCAAACCTCCATCCCCCTCTCAGCCGAAGATAGATTGTGCGCAATGCCGTAAAGCCGCTCGCTAAAAAAACGAGTGGAAAAATTACATATATCCGTAAAGGAATTGTCTTCGCGACCACAGCTAAGATTAAAAATAAGGCGTGTGAAAGCCCAATCAAGCCAATAGTGGTCAGCGGATGTTGTACGGTGCTGATCTCTTGGGCATAGAACTCTGCGGCGAGAATAATGCCAAAAAGCACAGATCCCATAGCGTATACTACCCACCAGACATTATTCCGTTCCATCCCTCTGAGCGCGAACGAAAAAACAAAAACACTCATTACCGGCAAAATGCACTGCGGCAGAAGCTGCCAAATGGCTTGTTTTTCGCCTTGTGTTGTGGGGTATGCTTGCAGCACCCAGATAGTCCCAGCCAAAGAAAGAAGCGTGAGAAATCCAATCAGTAAGGTATAAACATCAATCTGAAGGTTGAGCATAAACCCAAAGAAGTTACCCGTAGGCACATTCCCAGCAACAGGGATGAGGTAGATAAACCCCATGCTAAGTGTGATGAAAGCGAGCACAATGCTAAGCCGATCATAAGGGAGAGAAATCTGCTTATCTTCCACAAATAGATTCTATCATGGTGAGTTATGCCCAGATTTACTTAGAGCCTTTGGTCTTAGGCTCTACTGCAGACTATGGAAATGCTCATAAGTGGTAAAATTAAACAGTTATGAATTATTCAGTTATTATCAGAAAACAACCTCGAGTATTTGCATCCCTTGGAGAGGGATTTAAAGCTTTAGCCGGTCACCTCTATTTGTTACTCTTTCCGATAGGCTTAGACCTTTATTTCCTTTTTGCACCCAGGTTCACGGTTAGTGAATTAGCCAACCAAACCTTAGATCAAGCCCTAACCTTGGTGCAATTAACAAATCAATCTCAAGATGCAATCAACCAAGCGATTGCTTCGGTTAAAACCTATTTTGGGTACTTTAGTCTCTCTTCGGCTCTCAGAACCTACCCAGTCGGCGTTCCGAGTTTATTAGCCGGGCGCCCAATCGCCGAAAATATTTTTGGTTCATTACCTATCTACGACTTATCACATGGTGGGCAATTCATTCTCGCCATCCTTGTCTTCAGCCTCATTGGCTTGATCTTAGGGACGCTTTACTTCTTTTGGTCGAGCAAGGCTGCGCAGCCTACTGCCGAAAAGAAACCTTTCAAAACTATAATTACTGCCTTTTTGAATTTGTTTATCCTGTCGCTTGTCATGATCGTCGCAATGTTCCTGATCAGCTTGCCTTTTGCGCTCATTTTTACTTTATTTAACTCGCTCAGCCCGGTTCTTGGGCTCATTGCCTACTTTATTACCGCAATGCTTTTGCTATCAGTTATCATTCCGCTATATTTTGCGTCACACGCTGTTGTTGTCTTAGGTCAGAATGCTTTTCAGGCAATTTCATCCAGCTTAAAAATGATCCGCCCTTTTTATTCTAGCGCCTCGATTTTCCTGACCTTCGAAGTGATTATTGCCTTCCTAACCAATATGCTTTGGCAAACCCCAGCCGATAATTCCCCGTTGCTTTTTGTCGGTATTTTTGGGCACGCCTTGGTGACTACAGCTTTGCTGATTGCGAGTTTTCATTATTTCTCGGACGTCATCAAGATCTACGAGGAATTATTCGTGACTCAAAAAGCAACCTAAATCTCGCTTGTGTGTATGGAGAACAAATTGAACCAACTTAATCATTACAACGCTAATGATATCCAAATCTTGGAAGGACTCGAAGCCGTACGCCGCCGCCCAGGTATGTATGTTGGCGGTACGGACGTCAAAGCCTTACATCATCTCATCTATGAAGTTGTTGATAATTCTATCGATGAAGCTTTAGCAGGTGTGTGTAACCGTATCTCGGTAACCATCCATGAAGATGACAGCGTCACCGTAGAAGATAATGGCCGCGGAATTCCGGTAGATATTCACCCAGAGCGAGGCATCTCTGCCTTGCAAGTTGTGATGACTGTATTGCATGCCGGAGGAAAATTTGGCGGAGGAAGTTATAAAGTCTCAGGTGGTTTGCATGGTGTAGGCGTTTCAGCCGTCAACGCACTCTCGGAATGGTGCGAAGTTACTGTTCGCCGAGAGGGTAAAATCTACTTTCAACGTTACGAACGTGGCATTCCACAAGCACCAGTCAAACAAATCGGCACATACAAAGGTGATGATACCGGTACCTCTACCACTTTCAAGTTTGACCGAGAAATCTTCAAGGGTGATGTCAATTACCGTTTTGATACTTTAGTCACACGCTTTCGCGAGATGGCTTTCGTCGCTCGCGGTGTCACCATTATGCTCAAGGATGAGCGCGAAGACCGTGAAATGACTTTTCACTTCGAGGGTGGCATTGCTTCTTTTGTGCGCTACCTGAATAAAAATAAAGAAGTCTTGCACGAACCAATTTATGGCGAGAAAGAAATCGATAATATTGACATCGAATTCGTAGTGCAATATACAGATTCCTACGCTGAATCCGTTTACACCTTTGCTAATACAATCAATACCATCGATGGCGGCACTCATTTGACCGGTTTACGGACAGCAGTCACCCGTAGTATTAACGATTATGCCCGTAAGGTCGGGCTGCTCAAAGATTCTGACCCCAACTTTAGCGGTGATGACACCCGCGAGGGGATGACCGCTATCGTTAGCATCAAACATCCCGATCCGCAATTCGAAAGCCAGACTAAAGTCAAGCTGATGAACCCGGAAGTGCAAACTTATGTGCAGCAAGTTGTTGGAGATACCTTCTCAACTTTTCTGGAAGAGAACCCAGCAGCTGCCAAAGCAATCATTCAAAAATGTCTGACCTCCGCACGCGCACGCGACGCTGCCAAGAAAGCGCGCGATCTTGTCATCCGCAAATCCGCACTCGAATCAATGACCTTACCCGGCAAGTTAGCCGATTGCTCTGAACGCGATCCTGCTAAAACTGAGCTCTACATCGTCGAGGGCGATTCGGCTGGCGGTTCCGCTAAGCAAGGCCGCGACCGGCATTTCCAAGCTATCTTGCCGCTGCGTGGGAAAATCCTCAATACGGAGCGCGCTCGCCTCGATAAAATCCTCGATAATCGTGAGGTGAAATCTTTAATCTCTGCACTCGGTACAAGCGTTGGCGATACGTTTGATATCTCCGGGCTGCGTTACAACCGCATCATCATCATGACTGATGCAGACGTGGATGGGGCTCATATCCGGACGTTGCTGCTTACTTTTTTCTTCCGCTATATGCAGCCACTCATTGAAGAAGGCCACCTTTTTATTGCCCAACCACCACTCTATCGCATCTCTGCGCGTAATCAGATTTATTATGCCTATTCAGATGCAGAGAAAGACGAGTTGGTGGCTAAACTGGGGGGCATGAATAAAGTCAGCATTTCGCGCTACAAAGGTTTAGGTGAAATGAACCCAGAGCAGCTTTGGGAAACGACCATGAACCCAGAAAACCGCACGCTCCTGCAAGTAACCATTGAGGACGCAGCTGAAGCTGACCGAACCTTCGATATGCTTATGGGCAGCCAGGTACCCCCGCGCCGGCGATTTATTCAGACGCACGCTAAAGAAGTCCGCAACCTGGATATTTAAACTACCTCGGCTAAGCGGCAGCGTGCCATTTTGTGAGTTACATGGAACGCAAGATTTTGCACCTCGATTTGGATGCATTTTTCTGCTCGGTTGAAGAGTTGCTAGACTCAAGCCTGAAAGGCAAACCATTTGCAGTTGGGGGCAATCCACAAGGACGTGGCGTGGTTTCTTCCTGCTCTTATACCGCGCGCAAATTTGGCGTGCATTCTGCTATGCCTATGGCGCGAGCGCTTTCCCTCTGCCCTGAGCTAATCGTCATCCATCATCGGCATGGGCTCTATGGTGAGTACTCCAACAAAGTCATGGATATTTTGCGCTCGTATACGCCCCTCTTTCAGCAAGTTTCCATTGATGAAGCCTTTTTAGATGTGAGCGACTTGCCAAAGCCGGCTGGGCTGATTGCCCGAGAGATTCAGGAGCGTGTGGATCGCGAGGTGCATCTTCCCTGCTCGCTTGGCGTGGCAACCAATAAACTTGTCGCAAAGGTTGCCAATGATTTTGGCAAAAGCCAGGTGAAAAGCGGTCAAGCTCCGCGTCAGATAACTATTGTTCCACCAGGAGAAGAAGCTGCTTTTTTAGCACCGCTGGAGGTCCAAGCGCTTTGGGGAATTGGACCTAAAACCAGCCAAAAGCTGCACGGGCAAGGCATCCATACCATAGGGCAGTTGGCAGCGCTGTCGGTTGCAGAATTGGAAGCTTATTTTGGCAACAATGCTCTGGAAATGCATGCCCGCGCTTTAGGCATCGACCCTTCGCCAGTGCGCTCCGAGCGTGAGGTCAAGTCAGTCAGCAACGAAGTTACATTCACAAAAGATACAACTGATAGCGAGGTGTTAAGACAAACGTTGCGTGCATTAGCAGATAAGGTCGGATATCGGCTGCGCCAAGCTGGCTTAGCTGGCAGCGTTGTTCAGATCAAGCTGCGCTATAGTAACTTCGAAACACTAACACGCCAGACGGCTTTACCGCAACCAACAAACCTTGATGACGAAATCTATGCAGCAGCCGAAAAATTATTTGAGGCAAATATTATTCCCACGCGTGCAGTACGGTTGATTGGCATTGGCGTCAGCCGGTTAAACCCGCCTTACCGTCAGCTTAGCCTGTGGGATGACAATCAAGATGAAAAAGAAAAACTCGCCAACGCTATCGATCAGCTCAAAGAGAAGTATGGGCAGGATGTTATTAAACGGGCAAGCATGATGAAAGCTCCTAAAGAATCCGATTCAAGCCCGAATAAATCTTGACCGCATTGCTTGTACATCATTCTCGCCAGTATTCTGAATGCATAACCTACCTGTAGGGTACAGAGCTCCATCGTTCTCGTCGGTCTCTGGGTGCGCAGCCTACCCGGAGGGTACCGAGCGAGAGGGCTTGACCGGAGGTCTCACAAGCATTTGTAAATACCAATCACCGTGGTAAGAGAATAGCTTCTTTGAGACCTAAAGGTCTTAAGCTTTACAAGGTCAGGAG
>ERZ1026796.525-NODE-525-length-30477-cov-8.230346_pt1 | contig 30477 bp, 32 predicted proteins | sample MGYA00520874_ERZ1026796 | MGnify/ENA primary metagenome ERZ1026796 (study PRJEB33270, sample SAMEA104284474) | anaerobic digester metagenome | biome: Anaerobic digester microbiome; feature: mesophilic sludge digester; material: Anaerobic digester biomass | place...
GGAAGAATCCCGAGCAGTCCGACGCTGGGCAGGGCTGGACGCCATCCGCGACGCGGGTGGCGGCGGCTTCGGGATCGAGCACGAACAGCAAAGAAGAGCATTCCTTGAGTGTGGCCGTCGAGACGGCTGGCGGGGAGGGCGAGTTCGTGTTGAAGCCTGACCTCCGATTGGCGTTCACCGCCAGAACGGTCGGTTCGTCCTGATTGCCCCTTCGCTCAGGGTGGACATGATGGTGAGGACGACCCCGTCCTCACGCAACGTGTCTCAAACCCAGGCCCCCATGCTCATCAGGCATGGCGCTCAACAATCGGTGCGCCCATGTGAGACTGGCCCCAGTGGCGTTACCCGGTTCTACTTGGGCTAGACGTTGAACACCGGTGTTGGTGTCAATCGAGAAGTGTTGGTGCCGTCACCGAACTGACCGTTGTAGTTTGCGCCCCAGCAGACTGCAGTATCATCTTGTTTCAGCGCACACGAGTGAAAAGAACCGGTGCCGATGGTGTCGGCGTGTGTGAGTCCTGAGACGGGTTGGGGGGTCAACCGGTCTTCGTTGGTGCCGTCGCCCACCTGGCCGTAAGCGTTGCTCCCCCAGCAGACTGCGGTCCCGTCGAGTTTCACCGCACACGATTGTTTGACTCCGGCGCTGATGGTCTTGACGTTGTCGAGACCAGAGACCGCCGTTGGAGTCGACGACCGATCGATGATGCCATTGCCGAGTCTCCCGCTGTTGTCGCCCCAGCAGACTGCGGTCGTGTCAGACTTCACCGCACAAGCGTGTTGCGCCCCGGCGCTGATGGCAGTGACGCCGGAGAGCCCCGACACTGGTGCTGGGGTCAGTTTCTGGTCGGTGGTCCCGTTACCGAGTTGCCCAAATACGTTGTAGCCCCAGCAGAACACAGTGCCGCCAGACGTCAGCGCACACGAAAAGCGGTCGCCAACGCTGATAGCAGTGACATCGGAGAGTCCCGGGACTGGTTTCGGCGTCGAGATGCCGTCCAGGGTATTGTCGCCGAGTTGCCCATTGCCGTTTGCTCCCCAGCAGGAGACGGTGCCGCTCTGACTCAGCGCACACGAGTGATCGGTCCCGGCGCTGATGGCCGTGACGTCGGTCAGCTCAGCGACTGGTGTTGGTGTCAACCTCTGGGTGAGGGTTCCGTCGCCGAGTTGCCCACTGGCGTTGTAGCCCCAGCAAGCTGCGGTGCCATCAGATTTCACTGCACATGATGTTTGGAGCCCAGCGCTGATGGTGGTGACGTCCGCCAGTCCGGTGACTGGTGTCGGCGACAGACTCTGGTTGGCGGTTCCGTTGCCGAGTTGGCCGGAAGTGTTCCGCCCCGAACACGACACCGTGCGATCTTCTTTGATTGCGCACGAATGGCTACCGCCAACGGCCAACGCCGAAATTGGTGGTGCAGGCGGGCAATTCGAACGCCACAGGAACGTGGCCATTTGTGCTCGGGTGACGGGGTTTGATGGTGAGTATTTGCCTGGGCTGGTGCCGGAGGTGATGTGTTGTTCGATGAGCCAGGTGACCGCGGTCTCGTAGTAGCTGTTGGGTGGGATGTCGGTGAACCCGTGGGCTCCCATAGGTGCGGGTTCTCCGGCGGCGCGCCACAGGAACGTGGCCATTTGTGCTCGGGTGACGGGGTTTGATGGTGAGTATTTGCCGGGGCCGGTGCCGGAGGTGATGTGTTGTTCGATCAGCCAGGTGACCGCGGTCTCGTAGGAGCTGTTGGGTGGGATGTCGGTGAACCCGTGGGCTCCCGTAGGTGCGGGTTCTCCGGCGGCGCGCCACAAGAACAGGGCCATTGGTGCTCGGGTGACCTTGCCCGACGGCGAGAACTTGTCCGGTGAGGTCCCTTGGGTGATCCCGGCTTCCAGCAGCCATCCGACGGCAATGTCGTAGTAGGAACCGACGGGTACATCAGTGAGGCCATGCGGTGCCGGCGCGGTACACGACGCGTCTGCGACGTCCTGTGTGTCGGGTTGGGAACTGCCCTGCGCCCCGGCCGGCGCCCCAAGGGTCGCCACCACTCCCATCACAAATAACCAACCTGCTATCAGCTGAACTACCCGAAGACGCCTCATTGGGAAAACATACCCTTTTGATCAGATAGACAGGCAAGCACAAAGTCAAGATTTATATTGAGTGGGATTCTGGTATCAGAGGGGTAGTGGGGATTGATGGATCTCTGTTGCTGTTGAACGCCACCCAGGTTGAGTTGAGGATGGGGGCCTGGGTTTGGGACAGCTTGGGTGAGGATGGGGTGGCCCTCAGTGGAGTTGTCGTTGGTGTGGGGCGTGGTGAGGCTGGCCGGGTCCTGGACGCGCAAGGGCCCCTCGACAATCACCACATCGGTCGCCGTCCACGAGGTGCGCGTCGATCGCATGGGAACACGACCGGAATCCCAATCGGGTGGCGCTCAACAGTCCGGTGCGTCCCAGTCGAACGGATGCCAGCTGTCGCTACCGTTGGAGCGAAGGTCGCTCAACAGATGGCGCTGTCGTCGCCAATCGATCACTCGCTCGGCTCGTTCTTCCGGCGACAGACGATCCCACTTCTCGGCCGTGCCTCCGGCATAGACGTCGTCGTTGTCGATCACCGTGACCGTGACGCCGTGAGCGACGCATCCTTGCGCGAGAGCCGCCGCGAGCGTTGACTTCCCTGCGCCGCTTCGCCATCAATTGCAACGATCATAGAACGGTCTTCTTGCCAGCTGTTACCGTCGGCGAGCTTTGCGAAGGTCCCATCCGGCAGCGAACGGTGCTCCTGTGCGAATGCCCCACACCCCACTTGAGAGCACACACGATCCCGCGCCCGTTGTAAGTGCTCGATGCGCCACGGAACCTGCGCTTCCGGTCGCTGGTGTCGGAAACAATGCAGCACTTGAGAAGGGTAGAAGTAGTGCGGGGCACGCGGACTCGGCATTATTAAATACGGATGAAACCAGGTTCAGTATCGTGTTACCAACACTCCACCTGCGTCACTCCGCCTTGTTGTCAGAGTACCGGTAGACTATCCTGCTGTAGCTAAAGGTTCGGGCACAACGTTGGTGCCATGCGCCTGTATCTCGCATGGAGGGACTCGAAATGAATGCTAAGATCGCAACGATTTGCCAGTCCGCGAGCATCTTGGTTGTCACGCTGTTATCCGTAGGATGCACCACGGGTGATAGGGAATCGGCGGGAACCATTCCAGTATCTGCTGACAACAGTGTCCAGGACACAGGACTAAGTGGAATCGACGAAGTGACCAACCGCGAATGGCGTGGAATCCAACAAGGAGTGTGTCCGGAAGGGTTGATCAAACTGACGAGGGCAGAGGTCGCCTCGGTTGATATATCCGAAGAAGGCAACTTTGAGGATGATAACTATCTTAGATGTGTTAACATCTCAGGTATTGATTTGTCAGGTATGAACCTGAAGGGAAGCACGCGAGGGATCGGAATGAGTGGTTCGGACATGTCCAATGTCAAACTTAGTCAGGCCGACATGGCTGGCGCCTATTTAACCGGAACAAACTTGGCGGGCGCCGACCTTTCTGGAGCCGACCTGCAGCAAACCTGGATCGACTCGGTCGACTTCTCAGGAGCCAATCTGGAGTCGACAATTCTTGAGGGTGTGCAATGGGAACCCGGCAGTGAACCTACCTGGCCGACAGGGTTTGATCCACCCGAAAACTCCTACAGACCCTAGGAGCGTGGGCCGGTAACGGATAATTGGGTGGTGGGCGTGCGACTGTGGCTGTGGGTGGGTGTTCGTTCGGGTGTGGATGCTGGTGGTTGGACCGCCCTGGGTCAGGCCTGTGGTATGAGCTGTTTGGACTCCGCTGTGTCGACGGTTTCGACGCTTGGTTCGGTTTCGCTGGGGTGATGGCCCCTGGGATTGCCAGCCGAACTCCGCAATGTCGTGCACTCGACCGAGGTCTTCTCGCTCCTTCCATCACCTGGCTGCGGGTAACCGTCAGGCCACACGTGCCGGAACGCACTGCCCGTAGATGATGTAGCACGGCGTGCTACTTTGACTGGATGGGGCAGACCATTACTCAGCGAGAGCTGCGCAACGGTAGTGGCGAGATCATGCGTCGCCTCGACGAAGGCGAGTCCTTCGTCGTCACCCGTAACGGTGTGCCAGTCGGGGAGCTCACACCGCTGCGCCGCCTCCGATTTGTGACCGCAGCGTCTGTCACCGAGATCTTCCGAACCGCACCGACAGTCGACGCTCACAAGTTCCGTCAAGATCTCGATGCCGTTGCCGGCCAAGACGTCACCCCTCGTGGCTGACGAGCGACCCAAGCGGGGTATTCTCGACACCTCGGTAGTGATCGACCTCGATCAACTTGAGGCGCACGCGCTGCCCATCGAGGTCGCCGTCACCGCACTCACGATGGCCGAACTCGCCGCCGGCCCACACGCCGCGACGGACTCCAACGAACGGGCGCGTCGGCAGGACCGGCTGCAGCGAACCGAGGCGGCGTTCGATCCCTTGCCGTTCGATGCCGAAGCGGCGAGGGCGTACGGGCGGATCTATGCAGCGGTCCTATCTGTTGGTCGGAAGGCGCGAGGGACCCGGGCTGTCGACTTGATGATCGCCGCAATCGCTTGCTCGGTAGGGCTACCGCTTTACACGCGGAACCCCGGGGACTTCGCAGCTTTGGGCGATCTGGTGGAAATCATCGCGATTTGAGTGCCCACCCTCTCGCTTACCTGGATAGTGGATCGTCCGTTGTCGTGCGCCAGTTGGTAGGGACCACTTTTGGGTGGTTGCGCCACCTGGTAGGGACCACCCTTGCGGCAGCTGAAAGGGGCCACTTGTGCGGGTCCCCCGGGGTCGGTGTCGTAGACGCTGAACTGCCGTCGTTGCGTCCACGACCCGGCGACATCGTCTCGAACTGGTTCGGCTACACCGAGTTCGGCGGCGAGACCGGCAATCCCCTCCTGTCTCGTCATCAGCGGTAACGGCAGCTCTCGTCTTCCGGATGGCTCCGGCATCGGGCTCCGGCATCGGGCTTCGGCACATGTAGGTGGCGCTCAGACGCAGCCATTCATTTCGTCGTCGTCCCTCCTGGGTCCAGAGATGCGTCGCCCAGCCGCCACAGCTGGGGAACGGCCAGCTGTGGGCTCCGTTCCCCAGCTTGTGCGAGCCCAGACCCGTATGCTCCACTACCTGCGTGGATACGCAGCCAGTGGACCCGTCGGATGATCAGCTGGAAACTGCAGTGGCGACCTTGAAGCTTCTAGCCGATCCCACCCGACTTCGGGTCGTGTGGACGCTGTTGCACGGCCGCCACGCAGTGAACGATCTCGCCGAGCATGTGGGTGCCAACCCGGCTGCTGTTTCCCAGCACCTGGCAAAGCTGCGTCTTGCCAAGCTCGTTCGGACCGAGCGGCAGGGAACCCGGGTCCTCTACGCCTTGGTCAACGATCACATCGAGCGGCTTGCAACCGAGGCTCTGTTTAACAGTCAGCACATCGCAGGAACGGCCCATCCCCACCAACGCCCTGATAGTCAACACTCCCACCCCCACTCCCACGCTCACGTCGACGATGCCGCTGATGGAGCTGCCGGGTGATTCGCGCCCTTCGCCAACGCTCGAAACCGGGAACGACGACGCAACCCTTGGCCGCCGAAGCGTCTGCTGCGTCTGACCCCCGCGCCTTGTTCTTCTTCGAGGATGTCGTCGTCGAGCGCGGAGCTCACACGATCCTCGAGCTCGACCGCGTCGCCATCCCGATCGACGGCGCCACCGCCATCATCGGTCCGTCGGGCTCGGGGAAGTCGACGCTCCTGCGACTCTGCAATCGACTGGAAGCCCCCAGTTCCGGCACGATCCGCTACCGCGGCAACGACCTTTCCACCATCGAACCGACCGAACTGCGGCGCCGGGTGGCCATGGTCTTCCAGCGGCCCACCGCCCTCGACGGCACCGCAGCCGACAACCTCCGCGAGGTAGACCCGACCCTAAACGACGACGACATCGAGGTCGCCCTGGTCCGAGTCGGACTCGACGGCGCACTTGCCAAACGCTCAGCCCGCGACCTCTCTGGCGGTGAACTCCAGCGGCTTGGCTTGGCCCGATCGCTCACCACCCGCCCTGACGTGCTCCTCCTCGATGAGGGCACGAGCGCCCTCGACCCGAACAGCGCCGCCCACATCGAACAACTCGTAGCGAAGCTCACCGCAGAAGGGATCACCCCCATCTGGGTCACCCACGATTTCGACCAACTCGTTCGCGTCGCCCGTAACACCCTGGTGGTCGTCGCCGGGCGAGTCCTCCAGCACGGCACCGTCCGTGACGTCCTGGCCCGCCCCCTCCCCGAGGTCGACCGCTTCCTGCAGGGTGAGGTCAGGTGAGTAGCGCCTCGTCCATTGGTATCGAAGGGGTCGCAGCTTCGATGATCCTGATCGTCGCCGCCATCGTGGTGTCGATGCGCAAGCACCTCGGCCTTGAGCGCTCCATAGCGTGGGCCAGTCTCCGAGCCCTGGCGCAGATGCTCGCCATCGGGGGTGCCCTCGGACTCGTCCTTGCCGACGACACCCCGCAGGTCTGGTCATGGCTCTGGGTTGCGGCCATGGTCGTCATCGGCTCAGCCACCATTGCCAATCGGGCCAAGGAGATCCCCGGTCTCTTCAGCCTCAGCATGGTGGCCCTCGGCTCTGCGGTTGGCGTGAGTCTGGTCGTGGTCTTCGGCCTCGGGATCTTTCCGGTCGAACCTCGCACGATCGTCCCGACCGCAGGGATGCTGCTCGGCAACACGATCGCGGCCACCGTCCTCGCGGCACGTCGCACCCTCGCCGAGATCAGTGAGCACCGCGACCAGATCGAAGTTCGCCTCTCGCTTGGCCAGACCGGACCCATGGCTGTCCGACCCCACGTACGAGAGGCCCTACGCACCGCAATCGGCCCACAGATCGAGACCACCAAGATCGTTGGCCTCATCGCTCTACCCGGCACCATGACCGGGCTCCTGTTGGCCGGTGTCGATCCCGTCGATGCCGTCCTGGTGCAAACCGCGGTGATGTTCCTCATCCTCGGCTCAGTCGCCATCACCGCCGTCGTCATCGGTGGCGGCGTCGCCCGGCGGCTGAGCACGAGCGATCATCGACTCGAACTGCCGACGCCCGTCAAGCGAGCGCTGCCATCACCATCGTCGCCCGAAGGTTGAGAGTTCGAATCGCTCCCGCCCTGCAAGCCAGGTTCCCTACGGGGGACTGGGATGTAGCCGATCCGGCGGGTTTGTTGGCGCGCCGCCCTCAGCAGCCGGCCACGCGCCTATACGGCCTTCATTGGGTGAGTCCCATCACGTGGGGTTGCTCGGTTGAGCGATGACTGATGCGCTGCGGTTCCTGCAGGCTCTGATGGGCGTTGGGCTGAGAGCCAAGGGAGCGTCTGGGCGGAGCCGGACCGCACGCCGCTGAGGACCGGGCGGGGGGTTGTCCTCGCCTGGGTGTGCGACCGCTGGGCGTCATCTGGTGCTCATGGCTCCGCGGCGAACTGCTGGGCGAACAGGCAGCGGTCGCGGCAGCGGAGATCGTCCGGATCGTAAAATTTGTGTACCCAGAGGTCGGTGGTGCCCAGGTGCCAGCCGATCCTGGCGGCGGCTTCGACCGGCTTGGCCGTGTTGATCTTTGGGGAGGATCCATCCGTGCTGCAGCGATTGAGGAAGTTGAAGTGGTCGACGAGTTCGATCGCCTCGATCGCAAATGCGGTGGCCACGTCGGGGTCGTTGATCTCGATGAGGTTGTCTCCGTTGACTTGTTCTCCGCGCAGCGCCAGGTTGGACGATCCGCAGTAGACGACCGGCGCCTCACCGTTAAAGCCACACACCACGAACTTGTGGTGGATCTGGTGCCCGGCCACGCGTGGAACCTGGTTGAAGGGAGGGGGTAACCGAACCGCGGTGGGCTTGCCCGTGACCAGCACCCCGCCGGGTTGTCCGGGCCGGTACAGCTTGATGCCGTCCGGGTTGTCCGAGATGCCGTAGCTGAAACAGGCCGGATCAGCATGCAGCTCGTTGAGGGCGAAGTAGACGGGGTTGCCCGCCCGCCGCTCGTCGTCGCTCGCCGGCGGCGATCCCTTCTTCCGTCGGGTGCTCAGCTCCATGACGGCGAAGAGAACGCTTCGGCCCGAAGCGGGTGCCGCCGTCGACTCATGGTCGAGGCGTCCGAGGAGCCCGCCGAGGATCGAAGTGGCGTTCTCGTTGGAGTGGGGTGAGAAGTGGATCGCGGTGCTGGGGACGTGTGCGGTGGCGAACGACACGGCCGACCGATCGAGCCCAGTTTCGAGCCAGGACCGTCGGGCCACGTCGCCATCCCACGTAGCGTCAAACACGGTCCGGTAGGTCGTGGCCACCTTGGGGTCGTCGAACACCAGCACGTGGTTGGAGTTGACGTAGAGGCCGGTGGTCGAGAAGTTGGTCGAGCCGGTCAGCACTTTTCGGGCTCTGTTCTTGCGCGAAGCGATCAGCACCTTGTTGTGGCTGTAGCGCCCGAAGTGGCCCCGCTTGATCTGGCTCCCGGGCAGCGCGACGAACCGCTCCGCAAACTCGTCTTCGGGCTTACGCCTGCCCGACGGTGGTGGCTTTGCGTCGTGGTGCAGCGCGGCGTTGTCGAGGATGATGCGGGTGCGGGCGGCCAGCGTGGGGTCGAGAAGGCGCGTGAGGATCGCCGGCTCGTTCAGGTCGTAGGCAAACACGTCCAGCGTCATGTCCGGGTCGGCTCGAACCTCGTCCAACAGCTCGAGGATCAGTGGTCGTGCGGTGAAGCCGAGCCAGCGATGCTGATCCTCGAAGGTGAAGCTGGTGCCATCGGTGGCGACACCCGCGATTTGCGAGGTGTCCCACACGAGCTCCGGGTCGTGGGGCTCAAACGTCGCTTTAGGGCCGAAGTGGTCGGCGTACGCTTGGGATTGGACGAACCCCCGGGTGAAGCCGACCCGCAAACGGCCCTTGCGAAACGGCGCCAACTCGATCGTCAGGCTGGCGCCCAGGGCATGGTCGATCGGCGCCATCGACCGGTCGACGAAGTAGCGGGGCGTCACGGTGTAGGAGTACCGACCCAGGTTGGGCTGAAGCCGCTGGTGCACCAGACCGGGATGGTGCACCCAGCGAAAGGCGTGAAACGGCGAGTTGATCGATGCCCTGGTCGGTTGCGCAGGATCCTGGGCATGTGCCGATGGATCGGCGAAGGTGAGGCGGTTGTACAGGAAGTACGCCGCGCCGCCAGGCGGTTGGGCGATGATCGTAAATCCGGCGAGCCCCGATGTCGCCGCGTCGTCGAGTTCCCAGGAGAGCAACGTCTTGGCGTCACCCTGGCGGGCGCGGAGGCGGAAAGGCCCGGTGTTCGCGGTGCTCACTGACATGGTGGCGACCTCCGAAGCCAACATCGCACGGATAAAGCGAGCTTGCAACCGAATGATCCACCTACCCGATGGTCGCCGAAACAACGATGGGCCCCTCGCCGTCCGTCATCGAGAATCAGTGGGCCCGGCGGCGTGGCCTGACGCTTGTCAGCCGAGCCGGTCTCTGATCTGGACGTAGACCTCCGGGCCCACCAAGGCGGTCAGTTCCTCGGCGAGTGAATGAACCACCGTTGTTTCGCCGATGAAGGGCTCCGGTTCTTCGGTGCAACACCAGGCGATGGTCAGGTCGTCGTCGTCCCAATCGCTGCGCGCCCAATGTCGCAGGACCTTCGACCCGTCGGAGCGGGTCTCCGCGCGAAGTGGCAACTGCCAACACACCGATGGCTTCCATTCGGTTGGCGACTCCCCGGCATCGATTGCGGCGAGGTGAAGCGCGCATCCCTCTCCACCCTCAAACCCGGGACGGTTGTGGAAGATGCAGGCACCGTCGACCACCCGCGTAAGGGTACGAGCATCGTCGGCGTAGATGCCGCCTTCGTGGGCCTCGGCGTGGAACTGGAACCTGGACGGATCGAGGAACATAGCCAACGCACCGGTGTTCATCGACTCTTCTTCATCGAGCAACTTGGTGCCGTGCGAGCAGCAACCTTGGTTCAGGTGCTCTGCGTCTGTTGGCAGGATTCCTTTGCAGCCGTTACCCCAGATGCAGGTCCAGTTCGACGTCAGGAATGCAGCGTCGACATCCCAGATCGTCCCGTCAACGGGATCCTCGAACCGCTCGCGCTGTTGTTCGCTCAAGCCGTGAGACTAGACGAGCGGGGCGATCATTGATGTGGCCTGCAGCAGTCCCCACTAATCTTGGATATGCATCTGGTTGCGGTCACCCCGTTGCCCCCGCTGGACGAGCATTCGTTGCTGGTTCTGTGGTGTCAGATCCTGGTGGTGCTCTTCTTCGCCCGAGCCGGTGGCTACGCCGCTCGGCGCTCCGGTATGCCTCGTGTCATCGGCGAGCTGCTTTCCGGGGTGGTGCTTGGCCCGTCCCTGCTGGGTCAGGTCTGGCCTGGGGGGTTTGCCTGGCTCTTCCCGGCGAGCGAGCGGCAGTCTGGCCTGCTGTTGGGCCTCGCATGGGTGGGCATTGTGTTCCTGCTGGGTACGACCGGTGCCGAGGTGGACTTGTCGACGATCAAAAGTCAGGGTCGGGCGGCGATCCTGGTGACCGTCGGCAGCCTGGGTGTCCCGCTGGCGGTTGGAGCATTGGTCGGCTCGCTGCTCCCCGACTTCTTCGTTGGTGCAGGCGCAGCGCGGGCCGTCTTCCTGATGTTCTTTGCCGTGGCGTTCGCCATCTCGTCCCTTCCGGTGGCGGCTCGAATCCTTGCGGACCTCGGTTTGATGGATCGGCCCTTCGCTCAGGTGGCCCTCGGGGTTGCGACGGTGAACGACATCGTTGGCTGGCTGCTTTTGGGGGTGGTGGTGGGGATTGCCGAATCCGGGTCGTTTGAACTGGCGCCGCTGGTGACCGCGGTCCTCGCAGTGACGGTGACCGGGCTGGTTGTGATTCGCTTCGGTCCGACCCTGCTCGACCGCGTGGCCAAAGCTGTGGAAGAACGGGAGGGTGGACCGGCGGCCGAGGTGAGCCTGGTGGTGCTCACGCTGATCGGGGTGGGGACGATCACCCACGCCGTCGGCATCGAGGTGGTGATCGGTGCGTTCATCGCCGGTATCGCCATCGGTGGTAGCCGACTGGCACACAGCACGGGCTTTCGTTCGTTGGAGTGGGTGACCAACGGCATCTTTGCCCCACTGTTCTTCGCCATCGCCGGCGTTCGTGTCGACCTGACCCAACTGGTTGAACCAGAGGTGGCGTTCTGGGCGGTCATCGTGACCCTTGCGGCGACCGTCGCCAAGGTGGCGGGCTCCTACGTGGGCGGGCGGGTCGGCGGTGTGGGTCGGCGCGACTCGCTGGGGTTGGGTGCCTCGTTGAACGCCCGCGGCGCCCTCGAGATCGTCGTTGCCACCGTTGGGCTCTCCCTCGGGGTGATCGACACTCGTGCCTACACGGTGATCGTGGTGATGGCCCTGGTGACCACGGCGCTGACCGGGCCGGTGCTCAAGCGCCTCTACGGCAGTGAAGGCGAAGGAGTCCCCACGGTTGTGCCCGGCACCGAAGTTGCTTCGCCCGAGCCGTAGACCCGCCCGTTGCGTTGGGAACGTGATGGCGACCGGGCAGAAAAAGGCCCGGCCGCTCTCGGTGGATCGCTGCGGCGGCGATAGGGTTTTGGTTGCTCACGCGCAGCGCCGCTCGTGTGCGTTTCCCAACGCATGCGGACCCCCTGCATCCACTGAAAATCTGAGGTCACACCTTGCCTCGTCCGAGTTCCTTCAAACGCCGCCTGGTCGGGCGGCCGTTGGCGTCGTTCGCCGAAAGCCACGAACGCCTGGGTAAACCCACGGCGCTGGCCGTTTTGGCCTCCGACGCCATCTCATCAACTGCCTATGCGGGAGAGGAGATTCTCCGGGTGCTGGTGCCGGTGGTGGCACTGGCGGCTCTGGAGGACCTGATCCCCATCGCCGTGGTGGTGTGCATCTTGTTGCTGGTGGTGATCTCTTCGTACCGCCAGACCATTCATGCCTACCCCAATGGTGGCGGATCGTACGTGGTGTCGAAGGAGAACCTGGGTATCACGCCGGCGTTGGTGGCGGGCGCCTCGCTGCTGTCCGACTACGTGTTGACGGCGGCCGTGTCGGTGTCGGCGGGTGTTGCCGCCATCACGTCGGCCTATCCGTCGCTCTATCAGTATCGGGTCGAAATATGCGTTGGGTTCATCACGCTGATCGCCGTCGGTAACCTGCGAGGCTTGCGCGAGTCGGGGAAGCTCTTCGCCGGTCCCACTTTTGCCTACATCGTCGCCCTGGGGGCGTTGATCACCGCAGGACTCTTCCGGTCCTACACCGGCAGCCTCCCCCCGATGCCGCCGAACCAGGCTGCTCTGAACGAACTGACCGACAACGGCGCCACACTCGGGGTGCTCACCCCGCTGCTCCTGCTGCGAGCGTTCTCATCGGGCGCCGTGGCGCTGACCGGCGTTGAGGCCATCTCCAACGGCGTGCCGGCGTTCAAGAAGCCAGAAGCAAAGAACGCGGCCACCACCCTCACCTGGATGGGCATCATCCTGGGTGTCGGATTCTTTGGTACGTCGCTGTTGGCCCACCGGTTGCAGCCCACCCTGTTGCCCGACGAGACGCTGTTTTCCACCATGGGCCGCGCCGTGTTCGGTGACGGATCGATCTCCTACCTGTTCCTACAGTTCGCCACCTTCGCCATTTTGGTGTTGGCGGCCAACACCGCCTTCGCCGACTTTCCCCGGCTGGCCTCCATCGTGGCGAAAGATGGGTACCTCCCTCGCCAATTCGTCAGCCGCGGTGACCGCCTGGTGTTCTCCAACGGCATCATCGTGCTGGCCGGGATGGCCGTCGTTCTGCTGGTCGTCTTCCAGGGTGACACCTCGGCGCTGATTCCGCTGTACGCAGTGGGCGTGTTCACCGGGTTCACCCTGTCGCAAACCGGCATGGTGCGCCACCACCTCAAGCTGCGTGAGGGCAAGTGGCAACGCAACGTGGTGATCAACGGTATGGGAGCCGTGATGACCGGTGTGGTGCTGATCGTGGTGGTGGTGTCCAAATTCACCATCGGCGCCTGGATTCCCGTGGTGCTCATCCCGCTGATCGTCGTGTTCTTCCGAACCGTGCACGAGCACTACCGGCGGGTGGGGGAGGACCTCCGCCCGCGGGCCGGGTATGCCCCGGTACTCAGCGGCAACTCGGTGGTGTTGCTGGTGGGCGGGGTGCACCGAGGCACGCTGGATGCGCTGGCCTACGCCCGAACGCTCAAGCCCGACCATCTCCATGCGGTGCACGTCTCCATGGACAATGAGAGCGCCGAGCGGGTACGGGCCGAGTGGGACAAGCGCCGGCCGAAGTTCCCCCTTGAGGTGATTCCATCGCCGTATCGTGAGCTGGCCGGACCGTTGATTGCCCACCTCGACCGCATCGCGGGCCGTGACCACGACGATGTGACCACCGTGGTGATCCCCGACTACGTCGAGGCTCACTGGTGGGACAACATGCTGCACAATCAATCAACCCTGGCACTCACCCGGAGGCTGCGAGATCGGCCCAAAACCGTGGTGATCACCGTGCCGGTGCACGCCCGCAGAGTGCGGGCCGAGCCGCCGCCCTCCTGATCGGCAGCGGCTCCTGCCTGGGACACGGTGGCACCGACAGCGGTGCGCACCGACACCAAGAGGCAAGGCATGGACTTGAACAGAATTGATGGCGCGCCAACCGGGGGCGTGGGTAGGTTGACCGTCAGCCACCACATCACGTTGTCGATCCCGGCGAAGGTGTTCCGCGACTCGGGTGTCTGGCCACGGTCGATCGGAGCGTCCATCATCGTGATCTCAACGAACTTGCAGCGGGTCAGGCTTGACCTCTTCGCGATGGCTGATCATGACTGAGGACGCCACCAACGGACCGCCGGTTGCTGAAGGTTCCTCCTCGCTGCGATCTCGGTTGAGCCACGGCGATGAGATCGTCGATCCGGTCACCTGGGCAGGCGGGATACCCACGGCGAAGGGGATTACTCCGCGGGTGCGGTTGGGGCGTCAGCGTTGGTTCGTCCTCCTGTGGTTGTTGCCGATCGGGTTCGGGCTGTTGATCGTGGCGGTGGCGGCGGCCAAGGGTCTGCGTCATACCGAAGCGGTGCAGGACTTCATCACGCGAAACCCGGGCACGGTGGTACCTGCGGGGGCGCGTCGTAGTGCTGGCTTCCCGATCTGGGCGGGAGTGCAGCACTTTTTCAACCTCTTCCTGATGATCTTCATCATCCGGTCGGGCATCCAGATCCTGAGCGATCATCCTCGCCTGTACTGGACCCGGCACAGCACGCCGGGTCGTGACTGGTTCAGGTTCCAGAAACCGGTCCCGGCCGACCCGCTGTGGACCGCCAAGGACGACTCGGTGGGTCTTCCTCCCCATGTGGGCCTTCCAGGGATTCGTCACTCGATCGGGCTCGCCCGGTGGTGGCATCTCGGGATCGACACGCTGTGGCTGGCCAACGGCCTGGTCTTCTACGTGCTGGTGTTTGCCACCGGGCATTGGCGGCGCCTGGTTCCCACCTCGTGGGCGGTGATCCCCAACTCGGTGTCGGTGATGATCCAGTACCTGTCGCTGGATTGGCCACTCGACAACGGTTGGGTCGCCTATAACAGCCTCCAACTCGTCGCCTACTTCATCACGGTGTTTCTAGCGGCGCCGCTCGCCATGATCACCGGCCTCGGGATGTCACCGGCGCTGTCCACCCGCTTCAAGAGCGTCAGCAAGTTCATGAGCATCCAGGTGGCGCGTTCGCTGCACTTCCTGGTCTTCGTGTGGTTCCTGGTGTTCATCGTCGTCCACGTGACGTTTGTCTTCACCACGGGGCTCCTGCGGAACCTCAATCACATCTATGCCTTCCGTGACGATTCCAGTTGGGTCGGCTTCATCGTGTTCGCCGCAACCATGGTGGTCGTGATCGTCGGCTGGCTGGCGGCGTCACCGTTCACCATGCGTCACCCCCGGGTGGTTCAGCGGGTGGGGTACGCCCTGATCGGGGGAGCCGAGAAGCTGTTCGAACACGTGGACGCCACACCGGGTGAATACACCGAGCACGACATCTCCCCGTATTTCTGGCACAACGGCGAGTATCCCGTTTCGGAGGAGTACAAGGCATTGGCGGCGGGCGGGTTTGCGGAGTATCGACTGAGGATCGGTGGGTTGGTCAGCCACCCTCGCAAGTTGAGTCTCGACGAACTTCGAGCCCTGCCCCATCACGAACAGATCACCCAGCATTTCTGCATCCAGGGGTGGTCGGGGGTTGCCAAGTGGGGAGGGGTCTCCATGGCTTCGGTCATGGATCTCGTCGAGCCACTCCCGGAGGCGCGTTGGGTTGTCTTCTATTCCCTCGGTGATGGTCCCGAACATGGGTTGTACTACGACGCTCACCCGATTGAGCAGATGCGATACCACCTCACGATGCTGGCCTACGACATGAACGATGAGCCGCTGCCCTATGGCCATGGTGCCCCACTGCGTTTGCGCAACGAGGTCCAACTCGGGTTCAAGCAGGTGAAATGGGTCGCCGGAATCGAATTTGTGTCGCAGTTCTCAGACCTGGGCGGTGGCTTCGGTGGCTACAACGAGGACCATGAATTCTTCGGCTACCGACAGTCGATCTGACCGGACGGCGAAGCAACGGCTGAGCCGCAGAACCCAGCGGGTACTCGACCCCATGGCGTCCCATCGAGCGTCTGTGACGTTCTTCGAGATCGGCAGCAATGCCGTCGCGCGGCCACGGGGGTTCCCGCCCCAAGCGAGGCCGGCCGGTTGGCAACCTGAAGCTGGACTGAAGGCGGGGTGATGCCGGGGGGTCCCTTCAGCGTGGCCACAGGATGGGTGGCGCATGGTGGCGTCATCGGAACCCCCCGGTATCACCCAAAGGAGCCATCGTGGCAACCACTCACAAGTTCAGGAAGGTCATCTACTCGTCCCTCTTCGGGCTGGGTCTCACCGCCGGAGGCGTCACATTGGCGTCGGCGGCAACCAATCAGCAAAAACCCCCCGACCACGGTCGAGACGCCCGATGCCGCTGCCAAGCCGGAAGGAGTTGATGTCGGGGCGAAGTCGGATGACCAGCACGATGCCGACGAGGTGCCCAACTACACCAGTTCGGTGACGGTTCCGGTCACCCCCGATGCGCCGGAGGGCGCAGAGGGTTCCGAGGCCGACGAGGCCAAGGCCGACAAGGCCGAGCTGGCCAAGTTGGAGAAGGTGGCCAAGATCGACGCGAAGGCCGCGTCGAAGGCTGCGACCGACAAGGTGCCGGGCACCGCTGCCAAGCCCGAGTTGGATGAGGAGCACGGCAACGTGGTCTATGAGGTCGACGTGACCGCCAAGGACGGCACCGTCACCGAGGTGATCGTGGATGCCGGCAACGGCAGGGTCCTCGCCCAGCAAGCCGACTGAGCGCAACCTGCTCCTCCTGCACCATGACCGGCAGGGCATCTGCCCGGCCGGTCAGGCGCGTCCAGCCGAGGAGGTTCTCTTCCGAAGCGGAGTTTCATGGAACGGCGGCTTTCAGCGCGGTTCCCTGGCGCCGCATGTGAACTATCCGAAGTCGAGTATTACACTTCGGTTATGGCGCGTCGTCGAAACAACCCCCTGGCGCTCGCAGCCCTGGTCACGTTGTTTGACGAGGACCGTCACCCGTACGACATTGCCCAGACCTTGAAGTGTCGCCGTCACGACCAAAGCATGCGCCTGAACTTCGGATCGCTCTACTCCGTCATGAAAACCCTCGAGCGAAACGAATATGTCGAGGCGGTCGAAGTGGAGCGGGAGGGTCGCCGTCCCGAGCGCACCGTGTATCGCATCACCGACGACGGCGTCTTCGAGGCACAGGACTGGCTGGCCGACCTCGTGGCCCGCCCGGTGAAGGAGTATGTGGGGTTCGAGGCGGCGCTCTCGCTGATCGGCGCGATGAATCCTGACGACGTGATCCGTCTGTTTCGACAACGGATCGGAGCGCTGAAGGGTGACATTGCAAAATTGGCCGCGGGGCGGGCTGCCGCCGCCGAAGCATTCAATCTGCCGCGACTGTTCCTGGTGGAGGACGAGTACGTCGAGGCGCTCAAGCAGGCGGAACTCGTTTTCGTCGAGAACCTTCTTGCCGAACTCAGCACCGGCATCTTTCCGGGGCTGGACCAATGGCGGGAGTGGGCCACCTCCAGAGGGTCTCACGCCGGAGAGATCCCCCAGGAACAACTTCCCGATACGTCGCAACGATCACCATCCACCGACCTCGCCCACCACCACAGAAACGAAACAACGACATGACCGCAATCATCGAAGCCACCGGGCTTCGTAAAACCTACGGCGACACCCACGCCATGGACGGGCTGGATCTGGTGGCCCAGAGCGGCTGCCTGACGGCGCTGCTCGGGCCCAACGGTGCCGGAAAGACCACGCTGATCTCGGCGGTGGCGACCCTGGTGAAGCCCGACGCCGGCACGTTGTTGGTAGGTGGCATCGACGCCGTGGCCCATCCCCAGCAGGTGAGGCCCATCCTCGGTCTGGCCGGGCAGTACGCCTCGGTGGAACCGGCAATGACCGGCCGGGAGAACATCGTGCACGTGGGCCGTCTCTTCGGGCTGAGCCGCAGCGAGGCCAAGTCGGCAGCCGCCGATGTGCTCGCCAAGCTGGGTCTGACCGACGCAGCGGATCGGTTGGTCCGCACCTATTCGGGCGGGATGCGCCGACGACTGGACCTCGGCGCCAGCCTGGTGGGCAGCCCCCGGCTGCTCTTGTTGGATGAGCCAACCACAGGGCTCGACCCGGGCAGTCGCCTGGAACTGTGGGATGCGATTCGCGAACTGGTGGCAGGCGGCACCGACGTGCTGCTGACCACCCAGTACCTGGAGGAGGCCGATCACCTTGCCCGTGACGTGATCATCATCGACCACGGCAAGGTGATCGCCTCGGGTACCCCCAACGAGCTGAAGAGTCGTGCCGGTCGCGACGTCATCGAGATTCACCCGGCCCGTCCGGAGGACCTGGCCGCAGTGGCCGCCATCGTCGGGTCGATCATCGACCACGACGTCAACACCGACGGCAACGCCCGCCAGGTCACCGCCACCGTGGACGAGGCCGCCCAGTTTGCTGCGGTTGTTCGGGCGGTCAACGACAGCGGCATCGAACTGGACGACATCGCCAAACGCCGTCCCACGTTGGACGAGGTGTTCCTTGAAATGACCGGCCGACCCGCCGCCGACGACACCACCACCACCCACGAGGGAGCCGCAGCATGAGCGTCGCCACCACCACAGCCCCGGTCGAGTCGGCCAACCTGACCGCCCCCCGGACGGAACGCCCCGCAACCACCGGAGCGGGGTTTGGCGTGACCTCGATCGAATCGGCCCGCCGCACGGTGCTGCAGTTCTTCCGGACCCCGCAGGTGCTCATTATGGGCACCGTTCAGGGTGCCATGTTCCTGTTCATGTTCCGTTACGTGTTCGGCGGTGCCATCTCCACCGGTGGTGCCGTCTCGTACGTGAACTTCCTGGTGCCCGGCTTTCTGGTCACCGTGATTCTCTGGACGGGTATGGGCGCCGCCTCAGGCGTGGCCGAGGACTCGGCCTCCGGGGTGTACGACCGCATGCGGTCATTGCCCGTGCCCCGCTCGGCCATCATGGTTGGGCGATCCATCGCCGACACCAGCCTGGTGGCATGGGGCGTTCTCACCACCGCCATCATCGGCTTTGCGGTCGGGTTTCGTCCCGCTGGTTCGGTGCTCCACGTGCTGGCCGGGTTTGGGCTGATCATCGTGGCGGCAGCGGCGTTTTCGTGGATCTTCATCGTGCTCGGCCTGGTGTCGGGCAACGCTCAGGCCGCCCAGGGCATGTCGATGCTGATCATCCCGTTCTCGTTCATCTCCAGCGCCAACGTGCCGGTGTCATCGATGCCGGGGTGGTTGCAGCCCTTCGCCGCCAACCAGCCGATCTCGGTGATCATCAATGCCGTGAGGTCGCTGATGGTGGGCGGCACCGGTGTGATCGGCATCGGCCACACCACCACCTACTGGGTGGTGCTCAGCCTGATCTGGAGCGCTGGAATCGCCTTGGTGTTCGCCACCATCGCCACCCTTCGCTTCGGCCGCCGCCGCTAAACGCCCGGACGCCGAGGGTCACGGGTCGGTCGGGTCGGCCGTGACGATTGGTTCGTAGGCGGCGGCCAGCAGTGCGTCCACCGAAGTACCGGCCGCCTCGATGCCGAGTTCGCCGAGGCGGGCCAACACACGATGCGCCGGGTCGGGCGGCGGCGCGACTCGCAGGTGGAGCGGCCCGCTTCGAACGCCCAGCCTCCCTGGAACGAGCGGCCACCATGGAGGCAGCCCATCGGAACGCGCAGCTGGTTCGGTGACTCCATGTCGCAGGAAGGCCAGCAGTTCGTCACGGCCTCGACCGTGCCACTCCAGCAACAACCACGGGTCATCATCGAGTTGATCGGCGAACACGTACAGCACCGCGGCGATGTGCTTGCACGGGTTCTCCCAGTCGGGACACGAGCAGGTGGCCCGCAGGTCGGCCCAGGTGTCGGGGAACAGAGCGAACCCGGCGTCGGCGCACGCCGACTCCAACTCGGGCGGCACCTCCCCGGCCAACAGTCCGGCGGCGAAACGCACCTGCGATGCCAGGATGGCCTCAAGCGCAGCCCACGACTTGGCGGTGGGTTCGTCACAACGCACGGTGACCGCGTAGGGCGTGCGGCGCGACCCCTGAACCTGCGCCACCAACATGCCGGGGTTCACCTCCACCGACAGCACCTGTCCGCTGCGGGCATATCGACGGCCCCGTTGCATGCGCCCACCCAGCCCGTAGCCGGCCAGCATGGTGACAAAGCGCTCCGACCACCAGTTGTCGGCCATGGCCCCGCGCTGCTTGGACGTGGCGATGCCATCGGCGGGCAGCGGCTTGGATGCCGGGTACTGCTGCCATCGGTCGTCCCAACCCCTGCGTGCCATCAGCCGACCTCCCGGTCGCGCAGCGAGATCACGCCGCGTAGGTCCTCGGTGCTCAGCTCGGTCACCCAACCCTCGCCGGTGCCAACGACCGCCTTGGCCAGCGCCCGCTTGTCGTTGATCATGGCGTCGATTCGCTCCTCGATGGTGCCCATCGACACCAACTTGTGCACGTCGACCGCACGACGCTGCCCGATGCGATAGGCGCGGTCGGTGGCCTGGTCCTCGATGGCCGGGTTCCACCAGCGATCCAGGTGGATCACGTGGCTGGCCGCAGTCAGGTTCAGCCCGGTGCCGCCCGCCTTGAGCGACAACAGGAAGATCGGAGGGCCGTCGAGGTCTTCGAACGCGGTGAGCATTTCGTCTCGACGCTTGCGCTGCACGCCACCGTGGAGCCATAACGGTTCGATCCCGTAGCGGCGAGCAAAGTGCTCGGCCAGCAGGTCGCCCCAGGCCGTGTACTGGGTGAAGCACAGCACCTTGTCGCCCACGTCGATGATCTCGTCCAGCAACTCCTCGGTGCGGTTGAGCTTGCCCGAACGGTCGCCGAGTGCCGAGCCATCGCCCAGAAAGTGAGCTGGGTGATTGCAGATCTGCTTCAGCTTGGTGATGCCGGCCAACACCAGGCCACGTCGGGCGATGGCGTCGTCGGCATCGGTCGCCTGCCCGGGTGTGCCGCCCGCCTGATGCCTGCGCCCGGGCTTCGTGGGCCGGTTTGGGCGATCGAGGCGTTTGTCCAGTTCGTCAACGGCTTCCAACAGCTCGTCGACCACCGCCTGGTACAGCGTGGCCTGCTCGTGGGTCAGCGTGCACAGCTCGGTCTGTTCGATCTTGTCCGGCAGGTCGTCGATGATGCTGCGATCCGACTTGAGGCGCCGCAGCACGAACGGTCCGGTGATGCGGCGCAACAGCGCCGTGGTCTCCTCATCGCCGTCGCGCTCGATGGGGCCCGCGAAGCGTTTGGTGAACGAGGTGAGGGTGCCCAGCAGGCCAGGGTTGAGCACGTTCATCAGCGACCACAGCTCGGCCAGGCGGTTCTCCACCGGGGTGCCGGTGAGGGCGATCCGCCGAGTGGCTGGAATGGCCGCAACCGCCTTGGCAGCCTTGGTGCGGGGGTTTTTGACCTGCTGGGCCTCATCGAGCGCCAGCCGCCCCCACGCGACCTCAGCCAGATGATCGGCGTCTCGGGCCACCAGTGAATAGGTGGTGAGCACCACGTCGACGGCCGCCGCCCGCTTGGCGAACGAGACGCTGTCATCGTGACGCCCGCCGCCGTGATGCAACAGTACCGAGAGCTCGGGTGCGAACCGTCCGATCTCCCGCTGCCAGTTGCCCAACACCGACACCGGTGCGATCACCAGGGTCGGGCCCGGCACCGGATCGGCCAACACGGTGGCGATGAGCTGAGCGGTCTTGCCCAGCCCCATGTCGTCGGCCAGACAGGCACCGAGGCCCAACCGCCCGAGGAACGCCAGCCAGCCCACCCCCCGCTGCTGGTAGGGGCGGAGCGTGCCTTGAAACCCGGGCGGGTGCTCCACCGGCGTGACGGTGCCCGCCAACGCGTCGTCGAGCAGCTCGCCGAGCCAACCGGTGGCGGTCACGCCGTCGACCTCGATGCCGTCGGGTGCGTCAAGGCTGCTGAGCCCCAGGTGAGCCCGCAGCAACTCGGTGGCATCCGCCTGGCCCTCGGTGCCGACCGCTGCCACCAGGGCGGCCACCCGGTCGGGGTCGACCTGCACCCACTGGCCGCGTATTCGCACCAGTTCCGACTTGGCGGCGGCGGCCGCCTCCAAACGCTTGAGGTCGGCCTTGGTCAGCTTGAGCGTGCCCAGCGCCGCCTCCCAGCGGAAGGAAACCAGGGTCTCGAGGCCGAACCCCGACTGGGTGACCACGCCGGGCGGGCTCGCCGCCTTGGCTCGGAGGCCGAGCTTGGGGCGGGTGGTCCACCACGACGGCAACAACACCGCCACGCCCACCTCGGCCAGTGGCTCGACCCGCTCGGCGATGGCCAGCACCGCCGCGGTGTCGACGCTGAGTTCGGTCGGGGCGGCCTCGTCGAGCACCGGCGCCAGCTCTGGGGCCAAACGCACTGCCCGGCCCAGCTGACCGAGCAGCTCGGTGATGCCATCGGGTCCGAACACCGAGCGGTCATCCCACAGGTCGGCCAACGAGATCAGCAGGCTGGTTTCCTCGGAATCCTGGGCCAGCAGCTCTAGGCGCCAAGCGGTTGCGGCGTTGCCTCTGGCGCCGGTCGGAGGCTCGTGCACCCGGATGGCCAGTCGAACCCGGGTGGCGCGGTCGGCGCCGGTGGCGATCCACTCGTCGATCCGGTTGGCCAGCGCTGCGACCCGCTCCGGATCGATGCCGCTCGGCAACGCGGGGTCGGGGCGGCCGAGCGCCTCAATCCAGGCGTGAGGCACGGTGCGTCGTCCGGGCCGAGGGGGCACCAGCGCATGCCCGCCGGCCGCGAGCCTGCGTCGAACCTCCAGGTCGGTGGCCCGGGCCAGCGCCGAAGCCGCCGCAGCGTGACCCTCCATCGAATCCTCAAGCACCAGTGCTGCGATCATGTTCCGGTCACCCACGCCCGGAAGGGGCCACCAGGTCGCCAGGCCGCCCCCGTTGGGGTCGGCCTCCAGCGCGGGCACGAAGCGGCCGGCGTCCACCAGCGAGCGGGCCACGGCGGCCACCCGTTCGTCGTTCGGCTTCAATGGTCCGTCGCCGACGCTGACCTTCCCGCCGGGGTTTGGGTCATCGTCACCGTGGCTGCCGGTCGCCTTGGTCGCCATCACCTCACATCCTGGCACCCGACTTCTGACGAACGCCCATTGGGCTGCGGTTGTCGGCATCTTCACGGTGGGCTCTCAGGAAACACCCAGGTCGAGTTGGCAGGATCGAGCGATGAGTGCTGAGCGTCTGCTCCTGGTGGACGACGACAGCCTGAGATCGATGCTGGACGCGGCGCTGAGCCACCACGGTTTCGATGTCACCCCGGTGGACAACGGGCGTGACGCGCTGGCCAGGGTTGGCATGCTGGGGCCCGACCTGGTGGTGCTGGACGTCATGATGCCCGAGATTGGACGTCTTCGAGTTGTGCCGCCGCCTGCTGGCTAACGGCTCGCAGGTGCCGGTGCTGTTTCGCCGCTCCGGCATGGCGCGGGCCGACGACTCCATCATGGTGTGTGCCGACCTGTTGTTGGATGACGACGCCCATCGGGTGACCCGGGCGGGCATCGCAGTCATCGCCGTCATGCTGGGCGTCGTCAGGGTGGCCATCACCAAGATCACCGAGAACAACCTGCTGAGCCAGGTTGACCGTCAACTGACCGCTGCAGTGGGCCCGATCCGGGACTTCGACGACTTCGGCCGTTCGGGAGGGGCTGCCGGCGGACCCGACGATCAGGCCCCCAACGACAAGACGCCTCCATCGCGTTCATTGAGCTCGCTCTACGTGGGAATCGTCGATGGCACCGACGTGGATACCGTGCCGGCAGCGTTCAGCGCGTCGATCTGACCGGTCGCGTCTTGTCCGGCTGTCGAGACCCGTGCGTACCCGAGAAGGTGACCGTCGACCATCGGGCGACCGTATCAATACCGGGTCGGGTGGGGGGGTAGTGAGACGTTGATTCCGCGCACGAGTTATGAACACTTCGAGCCGGTGCCCCTGCGGCTTTCAGAAGCCGCCTTCACCAGCGTTCGTTAACGGTCGTATTTGAGACGGCCGGATTCGGGTCAGTGAGCGATTATGAGGCGCTGCGAGATCGACCGGCGGCGACCGACTTCGCCGGTTCTGTGGCGCGAGCTCGAGCGTTCCGGCCCGGGATTATCGCTCGGGTTCCGGCGAGCGATCGGCCGATCAGATGTGCCGCTATCGGATGGCCAGGTCCGACGGCCGAATAGTCAAGCGGACTCGCTGGCCCTCTAGGTGGTGATCGAGCACCTTCGCGACGACCGTCAACCCAATCGCCGGCGCTCCAGTGGAGTTGCCGGTCGGGCCGTTCCGCTTGTTCAAAATCGCTGCCGTAGCATCGCTCTCACGTCTGCGAGACTCGTCCCGTGCTTGGCCACCTCGGAATCAACGTGCCAGACCTCGCCGCAGCGAAGGCCTACTACGACCAACTCATGCCCTCGTTCGGGTTCGAGCAGTTCTTCAGCAAGAGCGACGAGATCGCATACCTGCCAGCTGACGGGAAGCGAGGGACGTTCCTCTTCTTCTATCCGTCTGCGATCGAGGGCGACTTCTCACCGCATCGCACAGGACTCCAGCACATCGCATTCATGGTCAAGACCCGGGCAGAGGTTGAAGCCACCTAACGTCTCGCCGAGCAGCTTGGCAGCGAGCTCATCAGCAAACCGCAGGAGTTCCCTCAGTATCCGCCGCCGTACTATGCCGCCTTCTGGCTTGACCCCTTCGGTATCAAGATCGAAGTTGTGTGCCACCATGACCGCTAAATTCCTTCCGACCCGCCTGTCCAGTCATCGTCGTTCCATCCAGCGCTTCGGCGATATGCCTGTTGCCGCCCGATAGCGCACGCCCAGAATGACGACTGCGTCCCGCGTCTGAGCACTCGGGAACGGCCCCATCGTGGCGCCTCAATTTCACGGGCATATCCACCCAGCTGCTGCGCTGCGTAAGCGCGCGCTCGCCCCGAGCCGGAACCTTGCCGATGTGGGGTGCGCCCATCATTGGTGCGGGCCGGTGGGACTCCACCCGCGCCCGTTCGGGCCATGGACGCCGTATGGCGGATGGGTCGAAGCATCGGCGGCTCACACCACACCAAATCGCGACGGGCCGTCGCTGAAAGGGCTGCGGTAGCGTCTTGCCATGGACACCTTTTAGGTTGTGTGTGAGATCGAACCCGCGACAGGGCCCGATCTGATGCGTGTCCGACACCAGACGGGCGTACTCAGCACGATCGCGACCCGGTTCCTCATCCCCGACAACCACATCGGCAGAGCAACCGTCTCGAGCGTCGCAGTGGCCCACGAGGTCGCCAAGATGGGATGTCGCGCCGTTGCGTGCGTGAACGCCCGGGACCGCAACCTGCTCGGCTTCCGCCGAGACCTACTCACCGCCGCAGCCTACGGCGTCGAAGAGTTCCTCTTCGTCTACGGCGACCGACCCGAGACCGGTCGCCGGTCAGATGACCTCACCGTGCGATCGATGATCCAGTCGGCACGTGAGTTCGCAGAAGAGCAGGACCGGCCCGTCCGCATCGGCGAGTGGTCACGCTCTGATCGACTCGATGAGAGTCCAGACACTCGAGCTTGGGTTGGCCCGAACCGGAGAGTCGTCTCCGGCGTGCTTGCGGTCAAGAGAAAGCGCACGGTCGCGCGCAGGCTCGAATGCGTCGTAGAGGATGCCCGTCGCTTCAGGCGTGAGTGTCTTTCCACACTGCAGGAGCGTTGACGACCTCGACTGGGCCACGTGCCGGTCCAGGTAAGCGGTGTGATCCTCGAAGTGCAGGATGAACCACAGCTCGATACACGGATTGGAAATCGCTAGCTGAATGCCGTGCGCCTCGGCTTTCTGGATGGCGTCGGGGATGTTGGGATGTTCGTCGATGTCGAACACGCACCAGATCTCATCGTGGGCGCGGCCTCTGCCTCGCCGCTCATCCCGTGACTCTGCTCGTTTCGTCTCGACTGCCCGGTCAACGAGCGATCGTGGCGTTCCATGGAAGGGATCGATCGTGATCAGAACGCTGTCGCGGTATTGACGCCTCCACGGCAGCAGATAGCCGTCTTCGGTCTTCTCGCCTTCGGTGAAGACCAGAAGCCCTCGTCGAGTGGCCGCCGTCTTGCTTCGTCTCGGCGCACCCGTGGCTCGCCGTTTCACCGGCTTGATGTTCCGACGAGTTCGATGGCGGCAACGAACTCCTCGTGGGAAAGAATCGGAGTCGCCCCGTAGCGCCCTTCGAGGTATCGCTTGCCGATTGCTTCCTGCTTGCGTGGCTCAAGATCGACGAGTGGATAGAGGCGTGTACTGCCGTCATTGCTCTTCTCGGTGAACCAGATCTGGTCACGCCCCAATAGCCGGTCACCGCTGGAGTCTCCGAGCAGTGTCGGATCGTGGGAGTTGAAGACCAACTGGGCTCGCTCCGGGTTGGTGTCAGGATCCTGGAAGAGTCGAACGATCTCCGTGACGAGTGACGGATGCAGACTCGCGTCGAGTTCGTCGGCCAGGAACACCGATCCCGACTCGAGGGCCTGCACAACAGGTCCGATCAAACCGAACCAGACACGGGTACCGAGGGACTCGTCCTCAGCATGCAGCGCAACCTCTTCCCCGTCGACGCCACGATGCAGCAGTTCGACGCCGAGCTCATCGAAGGTCGGACCTTCGTCGCTCTCTGGCTCCTCCTCTACTCCTTGGAGGATCTTCACGGCGCGGCGAAGGCGATCAGCCATGACAGGATCGGGCTCACGCTTCTGCGCAGCCGTCACCCCAAGATCCGCCGCTTGAAGCAAGGCGAGGACGCGGTGCCGATGGCGCTCGCGGCCAAGCATCTCGGTGGTCAGTGCCTGGCGCCACGGCCTCGAATCACCCTCGGCAAGGTGGAGGTTGCGGCCGAACCACTGGTACAGAGGAAGAAGCGATCCATGCTTGGCCGACGCCGCCGTCGACAGGAACAGCGCGTTCGGCCGGATCAGCTCCTGCACGGCACGGGTCTTCTGCCGGTCCGTCGAACCGGCCTCCACGTGATCACCCTCGCGACGGAAGATCAGAGCGGCGCGTCCCTTTGGATAGCGGTAGGCCCACTCCTCGATCACCTTCTCGTCGTCGAGCAGGAAGCCGTACTCGTGCATCACACCATCGAGCACGAGGTCGACCTCGAACCTCGACGGCCGGTCACGCGCCTCCCGGTCGAGCATGAAGGGGCGTCGGTGGATCTGACCCTCCGGATCTCCGTAGCGAAACGAGTGAAGGACGAGGTTGCGCATGTCGTCCATTGCCTTGAGCAGGTTGCTCTTTCCTGAGCCGTTGGCCCCGAAGACCCCGGCGACCGGCAAGACATCGATTGGCGATCCGCCTTCTCGCCACGTTACCGATCGAACGTACGCGCCTTCAGCAACTCCGGTTGCGAGAAGCGAGAACTCCATCTCATCCCGGAAGGACCGGACATTCTCAGCGCGGAACGTCAAGAGGACCGAGGGCTGAGAGGCTATGCTGGTGTCGTTCACAGCCCGATTCTCGCAGAAAACTTGCGAAAAGACCAGTCACATGTGGAAGAAGGGCCTCTCGGGCTTGACATGGACGTAATTACAGTGCTGTGATGATCGTTGGCCAACTTCAGGCCAACGAAAAAGAGAGGCCAGCCCGAAAGCCGACCCCTCTCAGAACCCGGAGACCCAGTCGGCCGCCACGCTCGTGTTTCGCACCTCGAATCGTAAGCGCCCAGCTGGTTCTCCGCAACGACAGGAGGATCAGAACATGACCACCAATTGGCAATCCCTTTTCGATTCGTGGGCCAAACCGCCCAGCGATACCGAAATCGACGAACGCGACCACACCGAGAAGCAAGTCAAGAACGCTCTGCAGGCCTGGCCTGCGCTCGCCCGTCGCAACTTCCGGGTCTTCGTCAAGGGCTCATACTGGAGGGCCACCAACGTCCGCCGGGGCGCCGACGTCGACCTCGCCGTCGAGCTACTCGGCGTCGCACCGATGGACCAAGCCTTCGTCGTGACGAAGGAGTTCAAAGCCAAGGGGCTGACAGACGCAGAGCTGAACCTCACGGATGCACCGCCCGAGTACTCCCGTGCGAGAGCCACCTTCAAGGACGACTGCCTCGATGCTCTTGTGGATGCATTCGGCCCGACAATGGTCGAGCGACACAACAAATGCATCACCGTCAGCGAGAAGTCAACGACGCTGCCCGCTGACGTAGTCCCCTGCACGACACACCGTCGGTACGACTCACGGTCGGTCTCGAGCGACGGCATCCAGATCACGCCCGACCACGGTCCATCGATCATCAACTGGCCCCAGCAGGATCGTGACAACGGGATCGCAAAGAACGCCAGAACGTCTCGCCGATACAAGCGCGTCGTACGAGGACTGAAAGCACTCGAGGATCTCATGGCCGAGTCCGGCTCGCCCGAGACCCCGTCCTGGCTCGTTGAGTGCCTCGTGTACAACGTGCCCGACGAGGTCTTCGATTCATCGAGCAACCACATCAACGCGTTGACCACGTTGCTTTGGTTGCACGAGAACCTGGCATCAACTTCGGGACGCGGAGACTGGTTGGAGGTCAACGAACTCAAGTACCTCTTCACAGTGTCACAGCCATGGTCGACCCAAGAGGCCAGTGACTTCGTGGCGCGGGCGATGCGACTCCTGACCTCATGACGGGGCGTCGATGAACCGATCCCGAATGGTTGCGGGAGCAGCGATCGCAATCTTCACGGCCCTGCTCTGGTTGGGGGGCGAGGACGTGTCCGCTGCGTGGGTTCGTTTCGTATCGCTGGCAACGCTCGTGGTTGTCTGGCTTGAGGCCGCCTACGAGAAGTGGCTGTGGGCCGTGATCCCGATGGGCCGATCGAAACAGCCAGACCTCCGCGGCACCTGGACGGGCACACTCACGACGCACTGGGTTGATCCCGCCACTGGTCAGAGTCCTCCTGCGAAGGTCTGCTATCTCGTGGTCCGCCAAACGGCATCCAGGATTCGTGCCGCGCTCCTGACCGCCGAGTCTCGCTCAGATTCATCGGTAGCTGCGCTCTCGGAGAACGGAACCGGCATCACCCTGGAGTACCTCTTTCGGAACCAGCCGAAGATGAATGTGGACTATCGAAGCACCGCTCACCGCGGTGCCGTGGCCCTCGACATCGACAGCGGCGCAGGCCGCCTTGAGGGTCACTACTGGACGGACCGCACCAGCCGGGGCGAACTCGAGTTCACGTTGCGACGAAAGGAGTCCAGCGCCACGTTCGCTGACGCATCTGCGCTGCCCTGGTGAGGACGGCACTGCCGTCGCCTGCGGGGGCCGAACTGTGTCCCGGTGCGGACATGACGCTTCCGACGCTGGGTGGCAGTCACGAGAGGTGCAGGTTCATCTCGTTCCAGTGGTCCAGCCAGTCGTCAAAGCGGTGAACTCGGGCTTGGCCAAACAACCGGACGGCGATGTTCGAGCGCACCGACCTCACCGAACCGCCGGTCCTCTGCCAGTAGCTCCCTGGCCGAGCCATGCCAGCAATGCCCAGGTCGCTCGCTCCAGCGCACGTAGACCATCCAACCACCCGGCGACTCCGCCCGCCACGCCTGAACAACGGACGACCGCCCCGCACATAACGCCGCCGCATATTCCCTTCCGTAGGTCCGCCCGCCGCACCGCATAACGGCCCTTCCCGCACACCGCATAATCCCGGGCAACAGCAGCCCGAATGCGCCGGTTCCCTGGCGCCGTAGTTGGGCCGAACGGCCGTGCCCGGGCTGTCTCAAAAACCTTCGTATTTGAGACACCGGTGAAGGGCGGAGGTTCGGGACCGGTGAGCGTTATGAGGCGCCGCTCACTTGACCGGCGGCGCAACACTTCGCCGGTTCCCGGGTGGCACGCCAGGTGACCCGGACCGGAATTACCGGGTGCCCATCGGCTGGGTCAACACCCGGTGGCGTCGCGCAACGTTTGGCATGCCTGCCTCAGCCGTGATGGCTCGAGCTGGGTGATCTGTCGTCGGAATGCGGAACGCGGAATGGTGTGGATGTTGTCGAAGTTGACGACGCAGTCGGTTGGGACGCCGTCGCCGGGGTTCAGGTCGAGCTCAGAGACCAGGCCGCGGACGGTTCGCGTGATGGCCGCCACCACGACTGACCCAATGCGATCAGCCACTGGATCTCGGGTGAGTACCAACACCGGGCGGTCCCCGCCGGGCGTTTCTGCGAACCAGATCTCACCGTGTTGCATCGGCCCAGTCCGAGAAGTCCTCGGCGGGTCCCCAATCGGCCACCTGGCCGATTGCCGACTCGTCGGCTGACAGTGGAGTCTCCAACCATCTTTCGGCATCATGTTCGGAGGCGAGCCGGCTGAGGTGACGGTGAAGTGCCTCGCGGAGAAGCTCAGATTTGTCGATGCGCAGTTCGTCGGCCCATCGCTGCGCTGCGTCTGCTTCGTTGTCGTCAACTCTGAAGCTGATCATTGTCATACGTCCAGGGTATAGCGTATGACGGGGCGCTGCAAGGTTCCCGTCCACCCAGAATCGGTGATACCGAGCACCCAAACCGGACATATCGCCGGCTATGCGGCGCGGGCTTCTCCATTCAGGCTCGCGGTTATGCGGTGGGGAACCCGCGGCCGGGGGCACCCATTCACGGGTGTGCGGTTCTCGAAAGGGGGGGTAGCCCCAATACCGTCCAGTTAAGGGAGGATGGTGATGAGGGGTGGACCGTCGGGTTGGGGCCAGAGTGCGTGGCGGACGCGTTTGACGTGCCAGCTGACGTATTTGCGTTTGACGACCCGTGGGTTGGTGCGGAGCCGTCGGGGCGGGTTGAGCCGGTGGGCGAGCCTGCGGA